>ERZ773076.133-NODE-133-length-41309-cov-4.757430_pt1 | contig 41309 bp, 34 predicted proteins | sample MGYA00580613_ERZ773076 | MGnify/ENA primary metagenome ERZ773076 (study PRJEB29015, sample SAMEA2738005) | human oral metagenome | biome: human oral; feature: human-associated habitat; material: dental | place: China | collected 2057 ...
GCAGGGTGACGGTGGCGAGGGTCTGGTACTCGTCCTTGATCTTCACCCCTTCCTTAGCCTCAAGGGCTTGGTGCAACCCTTCGTTGTAGCGACGCCCTGCCAGAGTGCGACCGGTGTGCTCATCGACGATGAGGATCTCGTCGCCCAGCACCACGTAATCCTTGTCCCGCTTGAACAGTTCCTTGGCCTTGATGGCGTTGTTCAAATAACTGATGAGCGGGGTATTCGCGGATTCGTAAAGGTTGTCGATGCCGAGTCGGTCCTCCACCACCTCAATGCCGGCACCAGAGATGGCGACCGTTCGTTTCTTCTCGTCCACCTCATAGTGCTGGTCACGTTTCATGGAACGCACCATCCGTGCGAACACCGGATACCACTCGTGGGTGTCCTGGGCCGGACCTGAGATGATCAGCGGGGTGCGGGCCTCATCAATCAGGATCGAATCCACCTCGTCGACGATGGCGAAGTGGTGACCGCGCTGCACAAGGTCCTCACTACTGAGTGCCATGTTGTCTCGCAAGTAGTCAAAACCGAACTCGTTGTTGGTACCGTATGTGATGTCGGCCTGGTAGGCGAGGCGACGTTCGGCGGGTGGCATCGAGGCCAGGATGACGCCAACCTCCAGACCGAGGAAATGATGGATCCGCCCCATCTGCTCAGACTGGTATTTGGCCAGATAGTCGTTGGTGGTGACGATGTGCACGCCATCACCTGACAGTGCGTTCAGGTAGGAAGGAAGGGTACCAACGAGGGTTTTTCCCTCACCGGTTTTCATCTCCGCAATGTTGCCCCAGTGGAGTGCTGCGCCGCCCATGATCTGAACATCGAAATGGCGCTTGTTAAGCACACGGACGGAAGCCTCACGCACGGTGGCAAAGGCCTCCGGCAGCAACTTGTCCAGGTCCTCCCCGTCCTCAAGGCGTTCCTTGAAAGTATCGGTCTGCTGCCTCAGCTCGGCGTCGGACATCTCCTGGAAGTCCTCCTCGATCAGGTTGACCTGATCGGCAACCTTCCGCAGCTTCCTAAGCTGAGAACCCGAGCCGAGGTTGCTCAGGAAATCCATGAATCCCACGTCGACGATCCTTCAGAGTTTGACTTCGGTGGCTGTGGCGCACCGCCTGCCATCCTAGCCAGCCCCGCGGCCCTACAAAACTGCGACGGGCCAAGGACTCGTACTCAGCCCGTCGCATCAACGACACCTGCCGGCATAGGTTCTACGGACGAACGGGTGGCGTGCCGGGAACCACGATGATTCCCCGAGAACCCATGCGTTTCCGGGTCGCAGTCATGTCTGCGAGCAAACCCAACCACCATCCCGTCATGGGCTCTTCAGGGCCTCACGCATTCACGTTCAAGTGAATGACACCGTAGTTGTAGGCCTTTCGCCGATAGACCACGGATGGTTTTCCCGTTGCGGAATCCTGATAAAGGAAGAAGTCGTGCCCCACCAACTCCATCTCGTCCAAGGCCTGGGCCAGACTGAGCGGAACAGTCTCGAACTCCTTCTCACGCACCACGAGGGGCCCGTCACCATTGACCACCAGACCCGCGACCTCGTAGGTGTTGTCGTCTTCCGGTTCCACCTCGGTTTTCTTCGGTTCCGGAGCGGAAGCGACTTCCTCAGTGAAGATGGCCGCGCGCAATCCTCTGTGGGTCTTGCGACGATCCGCTGCCTTCCGGAGTTGCGCCTTCAACCGGTCGAAGGCTTGTTCGAACGCAAGCGTCTTGTCATTGGCCTTCGCCTCAGCACGCACGACAGGCCCCTTGCTGCGAAGCGTGATCTGAACCTCAACGGCATCGGAGGGGTTCTTGGTGCCATCCGTGGCGGAAAACTCCACTTCCACACGGATCACCCGGTCCCGCAGCCGCTCTACGGTCACGATCCTGTCGTGAACCAGTTCCTTGAGCTCGGGGCTGATGGTGCAGTGCCGACCGGTGACGACGACGTCCATGTCTCCTCCTGGCTAGAAAGCTACGACGCCAGAAGCTCCCTGCTTCTCAGCCCGGGACCTGCTGGCGTCTTCCATTCCTCTACGTTACTCCCATCCAGCGGCTGGCAAGGCAATTTTCAGTATTCTCCGATCAGATTTGCATCGCCGATGACGGCGGCGGCGATGACCATGGCTCCGCTGTGACGCATCGCCTCGCACGAGACCGTCAACGAGGTTCCTGTCGTCACAACGTCATCGATGATGATCACAGGTGATCGACATGCCGTCCCCAGGAATCGGGATTCCGAGAGCCTCTCTCGCCCGGCACGTCCCTGAAGCCGTTGAGCATCTCCGCCGTTCAGCCTTCTCAACAATCTGGCCGTCTCGATCCCCAGTGCGCGGGAGACCTGTCGCGCCAGCATCCACGTATGGTCGATTCCTCTGCGACGCACGGCTGCTGGTTGGGACGGCACCGGAACCAGAACTGTTCCCGCTGGAGGCCGACAGGCCACGACCGCCATGGCCAACCGGCATGAGAGCAGCTTTACCAAAGACCAGGCACCATCATCCTTGAAGGCCGGAATGAGCCGTGCAAGCTCTGGGCGATACGGATTCGCTGCCCAGGTGGGCACCGGAAGCCCGCAACGTCGCACTCGATGCGGTTCCTTGCAGATGATTCGTTCCCGACAAGCCGGGCAACAGGCCACAGCAGAGGCGCCACAAACCAGACAGCGAGTACCGAGTAGTAGGGAAACGAAATCCTGAAACGGAAAAGCACACACTGTCACTCTGGGCACAATTCAAGCTTCACAAGATTCTTTCCACAGATCATCCTGGATAACTGATCCATGCCATTGCGGTCTTGGCCTGTTGCCATGCGCCGTGCTGTTCATACAGCAGCACGGTCCCGTCGATCGCGCGCAGGGCAACGGCGTCCCCACCAGGCCTAGGCAGTGCAGTCACCTGGACTGGAGACACACTGACCGGTCCGAGGTCAATGACCTCCGAGCCATCTATTGCGACCACGAATACGGACCTGCCAGAGCCCGCGCTCGCGACCACGGCGACGTTGACCTCCCCGGTCCAGTCGAGTGCAACCGCGTCAGAGAGTTCCCTGCCCTGGGATGCGGTCAAGGGAACCTCATGCCAGTCAGTCACATGGTTGCCCTCGCTCAGCAACACCACTCCGAAGCGGGCTGCCTCCCCGACCCCGAGAAGAACTGCCGCCCGCGTCCCGGATGCGTCGAGGGAGAAGTCCACCAGTTCACCAGGCAAGGCAGTAAGGTCGATGGTGGTGGCCTCCCCCTGTGAGGACACGCTGAGCAGCTGCTGTTCCCCGGAGGAGTCATGCCCAAGCAGCCACAGTCTGCCCTGCGCAAAATGCACGGACCCGGTTTGGGTCAGACCAGTGTCCACCTGGACGGGGACACCACCGCTGGGGCCGATCCGGACTGTTGCCGGGGATCCAGCCACGGTCGCGGTGGATGCCCCGTCCAAAGAGATGGCGGTCATCTCCGCCGGCGTCCCGTCACCACTGAGAGGAATGAAACTGGTGTCGGCGCTCAGTTTCCCTGCCCGACCTTCGTGCACACCGTACAGATCAGCCGACCCTGCCTTTGAGAGCGGCTGGTAGTCCTGTTGAGAGGATAATTCCAGGACCTGTTTGTCGTTCTGTCCCGGCAGTGAGTAGGCTTTTCCGTCAACTGTCAGGTGCAGCCCTGAGATCTTGGGAATCGATGAGAGCGACCACAGAAGCTGTGCACCGAGTTCTCGTCGCTCCAGTTCGCTGAGGCTCTGAGGCACTTCTTCAAGTGCAACCGTCACGACGCCCGAGGAATCCACAACCGTACCTGCTGTACCAAGCTTGGTGCCTTCCGGGATCGCATTGCGCACACCGGATGAAAGGAAGGGGCCTGGCCCGACCAATTGCGCCTCCACGATGCGGCCCGGGGTGATTTCAGAGGTCGGCAGGTGCAGTGGCTCAGGCACTACCCCCTGCCCGGAGCGGGCGATGAAATAGGACCTCACAGAGCTGTAGGAACGGGCAAAAATATAGCTGGAGAGCAACACCCCGTCAGGCGGACTGGAAATCCTCCACTCCCCTGCTTCACTGATCAGTCCGAAATCATGGGTGAACGACTCCTTGGAAACCGTGAAACGCCCTACCGCATCCAGGGTTCCCCGGGTGGTTCCACGCAGTTCCATGCCTTCCTCGACTGCTTCCACCCAGCCGTCATAGATGATCGTTCCCCGCCGTGGGACCCACTGTCCACGCGCGGTTGCCGACAGATACTGGCGAGCAATCTCGTAATCCCCAGTGGGATCCGCCATCGCTTGGAGATAGCCCTCGACGACCCTGGAAGCACTCATACCCTTCTGAGGAGGTTCCGGGGCGATCTGCACACCTTGTCCGCTGGCGGAGATCGTGACCTCGGTGACCGGCCCTGAGGCTGGAATGCTGGCGCAGGACCCGATGGTCAGCGCCACGATGATGATGATCAACCGGTTCACGGAATTCTGGAAACTCATCACAGGTCCTTCCGAGAGTCCAGATCGACAGGGATAATCGGCAATGGTGAGCTGCTGAGGGTCACATCGGGGTTACGGGGAAGAGTAAGACGAAACTGAGCACCTAGGCCTGGCCGTCCCCAGGCAGAGAGCCAGCCACGGTGCAGTCTGGCGTCTTCCCGGGAAATCGCGAGTCCCAACCCGCTCCCACCCGCAGCTCGAGCTCGCGATGGATCAGCACGCCAGAAGCGGTCGAACACACGGCTGGAGAGCTCAGCCTGGAATCCGATTCCGTGGTCACGAACCGTGATTGCAACAGCTTCCTCGTCGGAGGCCACCGTCACATCGATGGGGCGCCCTTCTCCATGGTCTATGGCATTGGTCAGCAAATTCCGGATGATGCGGCGAATACGACGGGAATCCAGCTGTGCAGAAGCTATGCCCTTCATATGCAATCGCAGCTCACTCCCCTGAGAATGAGCAAAGGTTTCCTGAGCCTGCACCTCGGATGCAACCAACGTCCCCAGATCAATCTCGTCCAGTTCCAGAGCAGCCACCCCGGCATCAAAACGCGATATCTCCAGCAGGTCCGCCAGCATCGAGTTGAACCGCTCGATCTCCGTATTCATTAGCTCCACGGTTCTTCGCACTTTCGGAGAAAGTTCTCCTCGCTCCTCGTAGAGCAGATCGGAAGCCATTTTGATAGTGGTCATGGGGGTACGAAGCTCATGGCTGACATCGCTGACGAAGCTTCGTTGCACCGTTGAGAGTGTCTCCAGTTCCCGGATCCTTTGTTGCAGGTCCGAGGCCATCTCATTCATCGAGATTGCCAGCGAAGCAAGGTCGTCAGTTCCTCTGACAGGCATGCGTTCATCCAGCTGGCCTGATGCCAGACGCCGAGCCGTGCGCCCGGCCTTGCGGACGGGTCTGACCACCTGCGAGGTCACAAGGTAGGCAATGGCCGTCAGACCGAGCAGAAGGACTGCGCCAGTGCTGTAGACCGCACGTTGGATGTCTCGAAGCGTGGTCACTTCACTCATCATGGGAAACACGTAGTAAACGGGAAACCGTTCACCGGCGGATGTGATCAAGGTGGTACCCACAACGATCCCTGGCTGCCCCGCTTCCTCCCCAGAAATGACGACTTGTGTCGCCACGATGTACATTCCGTCCCGATTATTCACCTGTTGGCGTAACTCTTGAGGCACAGAATCCAGCCCAATTTCCGATGATGATGACAACACCGATGCAGGCCCTTCGACAATCACCAGGTATTGGGCGGCCTGCGCTCCTGCAAGCTCTACCAACCGGCTGAGCTGCTCGTAGGTCGCTGTCCCCAACCTCTCAGGATTCTGCAGCTGTCCCTGCATGAAATGATGCATCCCGACCGCCTCACGGATGGATGCTGTTCGTTTCGTAGCGACGATCCCCGCTGTCGCCTGCTGCACCAACAATACTCCCGCCAAAACCAGCACCGCACAGGAAGCGGTGAAGGTGGTCAACAGTATTCGCAGGGGTAGCGAACTCCACCAGAGCCCCGCCAGCTTACGATGGCCTCGCTCACCAAGGCTGCGATTCACCGGCCCGGTATCCGATCCCTCGCACGGTCACTATGATCTCCGGATGCTCGGGATCTTTCTCCACCTTGGAGCGCAGCCGTTGCACATGCACGTTCACCAACCGCGTGTCCGCGGCATTACGGTACCCCCACACCTCATCGAGCAACGCCTCCCTGCTGAAAACTTGGGAAGGCCGTTTGGCGAGAGCGAGCAGTAGATCAAACTCAAGTGGCGTCAACGAAAGCGTCACAGGGCCGCGTTTGACGGTGTGCGCGGTGGTGGAAATCACAAGATCACCGATGGTCAGCTGATCAGCTCCAGGATCTGCGCTGACACGACGCAACCGAGTGTGAATTCGGGCCAGGAGCTCTTTGGCTTTGAAAGGCTTGGCAATGTAATCATCCGCCCCGGCCTGTAGCCCCGCAACCACGTCATCGGTCTCGGACTTGGCAGTGAGCATCACAATTGGCACCCCTGACTTGGCCCGCATGTCCCGACAGACGCTGACCCCATCACGTCCCGGAAGCATTAGGTCAAGCAGCACCAGATCTGGTCGACATTCACGCATCGCCGGGAGCGCTCCCGTTCCCGTAGCGCAGTGGACTGTGTCAAACCCTTCCTGCCGTAGCACGATCTGAAGCATCTCGGACAAAGCAGGGTCATCATCCACGATCAGGATCAGGGCACGATTCCGGTTTTCGCCCAACACCTGTCTCCTTTCCCGAACTGGTCTCCATGGTACGTGGAACGGACGACCACTTCAGAAAACTGTACTGGTGAAGCCACTCAGTTCCATTCGGGATGCCCAGTCCAGGTCGACCAGAGCCCTGGCCCGCCACCGATCCGGCGAAGCACTCGACGCCACAGCTCTTCTGGGGTGCCGAAGACCTCTTCGGCCACGGCTTGGCTCCTGAACCAGGAACCTCGTAGAAGTTCACCTACGAGCTGCCCCGCACTCCAGCCTGCCAGCCCCACATATATGCGGATGTGGATGTACGTATCCCGCACTAGCTCAATCGGGGTTTCCAGGTCCAACACCCCCACGTCCCCGAACAAGCGTCGCCATCCAGGTGGTTCCTCCCATGGACTGCGGACCTGGGCCAGGCCGAGCGCTGTTTGCTTGGAAACGGGCCCGCCCTCGAAGAGTTTCGCAGGCGGTGTGAGCAAATCACTGAAATGTTCCAGGGAGTCAACCATGGGAATTCTCCCCATCCTGTGGAGACAAACCCCAAGGCTGCCTTCTTCGTTGTGTTCCAACAACAACACAACGCTGCGATCGAAGTAGCCTCCTCGACCCGGCTCAGTTGAGATCAGGAGTTGTCCTGCCGCTGGTTCGCCCAGTTCCATGTCCCCATTCTCGCAGGCTCGTTACGATCTACACATGAGCTGGGTTGAACACGCGATCTGGTGGCACATTTATCCGCTCGGGCTGTGCGGGGCGCCGATTCGGGAGCCCGACACCGCGCCGGGCCCACGACTGGGACGTCTGCTGGGCTGGCTCGATTACGCTGTCGAGCTGGGATGCTCCGGTCTACTGCTCGGCCCCATCTTCACATCACAGTCCCACGGTTACGATTCACTCGACCTGTTCCACATTGATCCCCGCTTGGGGGACGAAGCGGACTTTGCCGAGCTCGTCTCACAATGCCGGATGCGGGGACTTCGCATTCTCTTGGATGGTGTTTTCAGTCATGTCGGCGCAGAGCACCCTGACGTGCAACACGCCCTTGCTCAGGGGCCCGACTCAGCGACCGGAAAGCTGTTCGACATCGATTGGCAGCACCCCGACGCTCCGACGCCCCGGGTCTTCGAAGGGCATTCCTCCCTCGTGCGCCTGAACCATTCCAGCCAGGAAGCCGTGGATCTGGTGGTCCGGGTGATGAGCCACTGGCTGGAGCGTGGCATCGACGGGTGGCGTCTCGACGCGGCCTACTCCGTCCCCCCCCCGAGTTCTGGTCCAAGGTGGTGAAGAGAGTGCGGCCCCGTCATCCCAATGCTTGGTTACTCGGGGAGGTGCTGCACGGTGACTACTGCGCGTTCGTTGCCGAGTCCGGCATCGACTCTGTGACCCAGTACGAATTGTGGAAGGCCATCTGGTCCAGCATCAACGACCGCAACTTGTTCGAACTGGACCATGCCCTGGGCCGCCACAACCAGTTTCTCGGTTCCTTCATCCCGAACACTTTCGTCGGCAACCACGATGTCACCCGTATCGCCAGCAGAGTGGGAACCGACGGGACGGTCACCGCGCTGGCGGTCCTCATGACCGTCGCGGGAATACCGTCCATCTATTACGGCGACGAACAGGCCTTTGTCGGCATCAAGGAGGATCGTCTCGGCGGGGACGACGCAATCCGCCCTGCTCTCCCCGACTCTCCTGCCGAACTCGCTCCCTGGGGCCATCCGGTGTTGCGAGCTCACCAAGAGCTGATAGGACTGCGCCGACGGCATCCATGGTTGGTCAACGCCAGGACCGAGACCCTTCACCTGGAGAACCAGCGGATCGTCTATCGCAGTTCCGCCGCGGACGGCTCCACATCCCTGGACGTGGAGATTGATCTGTCGTGTTCCCCGAACGCGGCCATTCGCGACGCGACGGGACGGGAATTGTGGCATCAGTAGAAGAGAGAACAAGGTGCCCCGACCTACTTTGGAGGCACCTTGTTGACATGATCCGGTGGAGATGGCGGGAATTGAACCCGCGTCCTTGAAAGGCGAACCAGGGATTCTCCGGGCGCAGCTGACTAAGCGGTCTACTCGGCCCCTGCACTCATGTCAGCAAGTTGCAGCCAGGCCCAGTCCCAGTTGAGTCCCGAATCGCCCCTGGGACACAGGCGATTCAGCAAGCCTTCTGAAATGAGGCCAGGCACCGGGAGGAAGGCACTCCCGGGCGTGACCCTTCGATCGCTGATCAGGCAGCGAGAGCGAAGTCAGTGCGGTTGTTGTTGGCACTTATTGGTTTCCGTGCAGCGTTAACGAGATAAGCACGGTTCCTCGGCCCGCTTCTCCTCGAACTACCATCCAAGTCGAAACCAGTCATCCCCTCTTGAGTTGTATCAGCTCTCAGTCTAACCCATCCCGGCATCACCCACGATCCTCAGGTGGTCGCATCAACATCAGTCGTTCGACGACAGCCGTCGATTTCTCACCCGTGACTGATCGGATGGCCAGCCAGAGCGTCATCAGGCCCCAGGCGATGAAACCCAGCAACAGAAGCACAGGAGGCGCCCAACGCGACGCGACGAGGATGCTCGCAATCACCCCGTAGATCAGGGCACTGAACTGGAAACACATGGCACGCGAGGCCTCCATGGCAATGCGGCTTCTCGGCGGTGCCAGGGCTCGCCCGAGAGCAGGAGCCAGGAACATGGTCGGAAGGGTTGCAAGGTGTAGGAAAGCAGCCACCAAGTTCTGTGCACCATCATGAACGGGATGCCGAACTACTGGGGCGCTCGGGAACACCCCAGCCACCCGAGCCAGACCCTGTAATGATGCATTCAGGTCTGCCCGGGTCCGAGCGGTCAGGGCCATCCCTAGCCTCTGCTCGAACAGCTCGTCACTCAGACCACCTGTTGCGTACACCTGTTGCAGGCATTCCACTGCACGGTCACGTTGCACGTCCGTGACCGCGGTGGCAAGACTCGGATCAGTCATGCCCTCTATGTTGCCCCATGACCCGCCACATTCCACCGGGGTTAGCCCTGAACTCTCCCCGGTACTCACGAGGCGGTCAGCGTCGCCCACCGCCCAACCGATTGCGAGCCCGCAATGCTCGATGTGCCTCACGGTTCGCGTCACGTTCCGCGATGCTCTGTCGCTTATCCCAATCCCTCTTGCCCGTGGCAACAGCGATCTCAACCTTGGCGTAACCGTCCTTGAAATAAATCGACAGCGGAACGATCGTCTTTCCCGTAGCCTCCGTTTCTTTGGCCAGGCGGACGATCTCCTTGCGATTGAGCAGCAGCTTGCGAGAGCGCTTGGCAACGTGGTTGCGCCAAGTCCCAAACTCGTACTCAGGGATGTTGACGTTCCGCAGCCAGACCTCGCCATCATCCACCGTGGCGAAAGCCTCGGACAAGGAGACGCGTCCCATCCTCAAGGTTTTGACCTCGGTTCCAGTGAGCACGAGCCCAGCCTCATAGGTCTCGCCGATCTGATAGTCGTGGCGAGCCTTCTTGTTCTGAGCGACTAGCTTACGTCCGGTTTCCCTGGGCATCCCGTAATGATGCCACGTCGGGATTCAGCTGAACCAGCGGGACATCGGATTGGTTACAGAGCCGTTCTCCCAGACCATGAGGTGCAGGTGACAGCCAGTCGAATAACCAGTCGTTCCCACATACCCGATGACCTGTCCCTGACTCACGTGATCCCCGACCGAAACCACGTAGCTGGTGGCGTGGTTGTATCCGGTGGTCACATAGGTGCCGCCCTTGCTGCCATGATCTATCATGAGGCGGTTTCCGTACCCGGCATTGAAGTACCGTTCGGACACCACACCGTCACCGGCAGCACGAATCGGCGCCCCGCAGCCGGCCGCAAAATCGGTGCCATCGTGCAGTTTGCTGTAGCCCAGAACGGGGTGGACACGCATGCCGTAGGGAGAGCTGATGGCGCCGTCCACCGGGCGGATGAAACCGCTGCTGGAAGAAGAGCCCTTGTTCGAACCGGACGAAGAGCTGGAAGAGGAACCGCTCTGCTGTGAGGAACGCTCCCGAGCCCGTCGTTCTTCCTCTTCACGTTTCTGCTGAGCGATACGCTCTTGAATACGGCGGTCGACGTCATTGGACTCACTCTCCAACTCGCTCTGACGACCCTTCTCCGCTGTCAGTTGAGAGTCGGCCTTCTCCTTGGCGGCATCACGCTGAGAGACCTTCTCTGCCACCTCGGCGCGCTTCGCCTTCGCGGCTTCTTCGGCTGCCTTGGAGGTTTCAAGTTGTTCAGCAGCCGCTTTGCGCGCTTCCGCAGCTGATGCCTCAGCTGCGTCGGCCTCTTTCTTCGCCGCATCCAGCTGGAATCGCCGCGAGGTCAGTTCATCCAGTTCGAGTGCACTGGAACTGAACAAGGTGTCAGCCAACTGGGCCCGTTGATTCATGTTGCCTGTGCCGATATCGGTGAAAAGAACTGAAAGCTCCGCCAGCCCGCCGTTCTGCTGAGTGATCACCGTGATCTCCTCGGATGTGCGAGCATCCACAGAATCATAGGCTGCCTGGGCGGCGGCTACGTCGGCCTTCGCTTTCTTGGCCTTGGTCTCTGCAGCCTGCAATTCCGAGGCACGTTGGGTGTCCAATTCCTTGGCAGCCGTGAGATTGCTTTCTGCATCAGCCAGCGCGGCCTCAGCGGCGGCCAGTTCTGTTTTGGCAGCATCGAGAGCGCTCACCGCATCTGTGAGTTCCTTGGATGCCCCCTCCACCACCGACTTCTGGGCCTCGATTTGCGAGTCCAGTTGTTCTCGTCTGTCGTCCAGGTCGTCCGCACCTGCTCGGATTGCAAGCACACCAAGCATCGTGACACTCAGCAGCGAAGCAACCAAAACATGGGCGATCCGGTTGAGGATTGGGTTTTCGGGTAGATGGGGAAGAGCCCGATTCACCATGATCTCCTTACGCGTCAGATTCTTAGATACCTTCTGGTCGCCAGCAGCGTCGGAATGATCGACAGAGCAACACCAACCGCTGCTATGTAGATGATGGCATTAAACACATGCTCACGGCCAATCCAAGCTATAGCAGGGAGTGAGTTTTGAGCAGCATTCTCGATCAATAGATAATAGGTAATTGCAATTGAGCCAGATGAAATGAGGACGCCAATCAGGGCGGCGATGAGGCTTTCCAGCAGGAACGGCAGCAGGATGTAAAAGTTGGAGGCCCCTACCAGACGCATGATCCCGATCTCACGTCGCCGCGTGAAGGCCGCCATCCGGATGGTGGTCGAGATCTGCAGGGCAGCCGCAAGTAGCAGCAGGACGCTCATGCCGATAGTCGCCCACTGGAGTCCTCCTAGAATTTTGAACACAGGATCAAGGACGCTTTTCAGGTCCCGCACATTTTGGACCCCTTGAAGCCCTTGCGCCTCACTCACCACGCCTTTGTAGTTCTCAGGATTGTTCAGTTTGACGCGAAAGGAGTCCTGCATCTGCTCGACAGTGCGAGAGGCAAGGACCGGCGAGTCCTTGAACACCCTCTGAAACTCCTTGAAGGCCTCCTCCTGGGTTTCATAGAAGACCTCCTTGACCTCAGGATTGGACTTCAGCGCAGATTCAATCGCTTGACGCTGGGCATCCGTGGTGGCCTTTCCCGGCTCGCAGGTACCTCCTGTGCTGCGTTCGACACACAGAAAAACAGAAATCTCAACTTTGCCGTACCAACGGTCCTTGACCAGATCCACCTCCATGGAGGTGAGCATGCCAAACCCGAAGAGGGAGAGAGAAACCGACATGGTGACTATGACCGCTATGGTCATCGCCATGTTGCGCTTCAATCCGGACCAGGTTTCCCGAAACGTGTGCCGCATGTGATTCTCCCAGTTTCTCAGTTGACGCCGTAGACGCCCTTGGCTTGGTCGCGCACGAGTTCGCCCGTACGCAGCTCCAGAACGCGACGTCGCATCTGATCCACGATCGAGGAATCGTGGGTGGCCATGATCACTGTGGTCTTAGTCCGATTGATTCGGTCAAGCAACTTCATGATGCCGACGCTGGTCTCCGGATCGAGGTTCCCTGTCGGCTCATCCGCAATAAGAATTTTTGGGCGGTTCACGAATGCCCGCGCGATGGCGACCCGTTGCTGCTCTCCCCCAGACAGTTCCTCATTCAGCCGGTTCTCCTTCCCCTCCAAGCCAACGAGTTGGAGGGTCGCCGGAACCACTTCACGGATGACACGGGATGGCTTACCGATCACCTGCAGCGCAAAGGCCACGTTCTCGTAGACCGTCTTACCCGGAAGCAGACGGAAATCCTGAAAAACCGTACCGATCTGGCGACGCAACGCAGGCACCTTCCACTGGTTGAGGGTGGAGAGGTTCTTGCCCGCGACGTACAAGGTCCCCTTCGTTGGCCGGTATTCACGCAGAATGAGCCGGAGGAAGGTTGATTTTCCAGAGCCCGACTGGCCCACAAGGAAGACGAACTCACCCTTGGCTATCTCAAGGTTGATGTTGCGAAGCGCCGGGCGATCCTGCCCGGGGTAGAACTTCGTGACGTCCTCGAAAGTGATCACTGTGCTGCTCCGACCGACTAGGGGAAGTTTCCTGAGAGGATCTCAGGACACGGCCTGTAGCAGTTAACCACGCCCCACCTGCCCTACCCAACCAACACGCCGCGCCCAATTGATCCCGGTTGAGGATCTCACAGGAAGAACTCCTGAGGTACGACCAACCTCCGATGCACGGCTGACCAGGGGTTCGCACGTGCCACACCACGGATGGAGCGGCGCGTCAACTCGACGAGGCCGCTGCCCCCCAGACGGTTACCACCCGTCTACTCGGCTTCAGCCCCTCTCTTCTTGCGCCACCGGATGCCCGCGTCGATGAAGCCGTCAAGGTCACCATCGAAAACCGCATCCGGATTTCCCACCTCATACTCGGTGCGAAGGTCCTTGACCATCTGATAGGGATTCATCACGTAGGAACGCATCTGCGCTCCCCAGGAATTGCCTCCGTCGCCCTTGAGCGCGTTCATTTCCTTTTCGCGTTCCTGCCGGGCCAGTTCCAGAAGCCTTGACTGGAGCACGCGCAAAGCCGCCGCCTTGTTCTGCAGCTGAGACTTCTCGTTCTGACAGCTGACGACTACACCGGTAGGCAGATGCGTGATGCGCACGGCCGAATCAGTGGTGTTGACGGACTGCCCACCGGGCCCCGACGAACGGAAAACATCAACCCTGATGTCGGTTTCCGGGATCTCGATGTGGTCGGTTTCCTCCGTAACAGGAAGCACTTCGACACCAGCGAAGGAGGTCTGCCGACGTCCCTGGTTATCGAACGGGGAGATCCGAACGAGACGATGAGTACCCTGCTCCACCGAGAGCGTGCCGTAGGCGAAAGGTGCCTTGACAGCGAAGGTGGCAGACTTCAGACCTGCCTCTTCCGCATAGGACGTGTCGTACACCTCGACGGTGTAACCGTGACGTTCCGCCCACCGCAGGTACATACGCATCAGTTTTTCCGCGAAATCCGCGGCATCAACCCCTCCAGCCTCGGCTCGAATGGTGATCAGTGCGTCACGGGAGTCATACTCGCCGGACAGCAAGGTCCGCACCTCGAGTGTTTCGATTTCCTTGGCGAGCCGGTGAAGTTCACGCTCGACATCAGTTTTCACTTCAGCGTCGTTTTCCTCGGCTGCCAGCTCGAGCATGACGGCGGCATCATCGAGACGACCGCGCAGCGCCTCAAGGCGCTCCACCTCGGCCTGTTTCGCGGAAAGGGTCGAGGTAACCCGCTGGGCGTTTTCCTGGTCATCCCAGAGATCGGGGGCAGCCACTTCCTCCGCGAGCCGTGCTATCTCGGCGCGCAACCTTGGCATGTCGGCCACCGCCTCGATGGATTCCAAGGACCTGCCGAGCTGGTCAATCTGGGTCATGAGGTCTGCATCAGCCACAACCAAGCAGTCTACCGCCTTGCGCCTGTATCGATGGCTGGTTGAATTGGTGTCCCCGGAGAAAGGAAGCACGATGGCCGCGACGAAAACTCGGCTCAAGGCCGAGCTGGCGAGAGCCTTGAGAGCAAAAGACGAGTTCAGCAAGTCCACGATCCGCATGATGCTGGCTGCTATCACCGTTGAGGAGGTCGCCGGCAAAGTGGCGCGCGAGTTGAGCGACGCCGAGGAGCTGGCCGTCATCACCAAGGAACGCCGTAAACGTCTCGACTCAGCCGCGACGTATGCTGAGGCCGGTCGCCCGGAACTCGCCGAGAAGGAGTACGCCGAGGCCGACTTCATGGCCGGCTACCTGCCAGCCCCGCTGACCGATGAGGAGCTGGATGCCCTTGTCGAGGCAGAGGTTGCAAAAGTGAAAGCCGACGGCCAAACGCCCTCCATGAAGCACATGGGAACCGTCGTGAAGGCCGTGAATGCAGCCGCGGCAGGCCGCGCTCAGGGAGCCGAAGTAGCAGCCCGCGTCAAGGCAATGCTGCTGGGCTGACTTGGCCCGGCCTCGTCCCTTTGCCACAATAGGCGGACCCGGGGCGCATAGCTCAGCTGGTTAGAGCACCTGCCTTACAAGCAGGGGGTCGGGGGTTCAAGTCCCTCTGCGCCCACCGGGGAGACGTGGAGTTCTATAGAGGGCTTCACAGACCTGGGGTCGCTGTAGCCCTATCCGGGGGGGGACAGAGCCACAGCGGATCATGCTCTGGAAATAGCCAATTCAGACGTACGGCACATGACGCGAACTCGCTGGAGATCTAGACTGTTTTCCTTGAAGAGGCTGACGGGAAGGGATGTGGATGACGGACGATTCGTCGTGGCCCGCCGCTCCCCGAAGGTCAGCTGATTACGGGGCATCCGCCCGGCACGCCGAGGCGATCGATCCAGCTCCGCCTCGAGGACGACATTCGTTTCAGGAGTCTGATTTTCCTCCGGAACCGATACGCAGGGGCGCCCGCAGGTTCGCAGAGCCCGAGCCCGGATATTCGTACGAATCAAGGCCAGATCCGTACGACAACCTGAAACCGCTGCACATCGAAAGCCGCGAAGACAAGGGCAGTTCCTACCCATCATGGCGGGATGCCACCGTCAAGCCCAGACCCGAGCCGGTCTCCGATTTCTGGACAGTTGCTGAAGCTCGGAGTCGGGCCTCAGCAGCGGATATGGAAATCGATCCACCGGAACACACCCACGAATCCGAACCAAGCCCCTCGCATCCATCTTCCCCGAATGCCATCGACGAGGAAGATCAGCAAGCCGTCCCGACCAGGGCCGTCAAACTCGACCTCTCGGGCCACGTGAAACGAATCGTTTTGACGGTCTTGACTGGGATCCTGGTCATTGCGCTTGGCATCACGATCTGGTCCTGGAGCACTCGCGGCACCTGGGAGTTTGCTTCTTTCTGGCCGTTCGGGGCCAGCGCGTCGCCAGAGCCACAGGAATCTCCAGATCCCGAGAACACCAAGGATGCGAAACCCGCTGGCACAGAACAGATCCTCGACGACACCAAGTTTTCCGTTCCCAGTGGATGGAGTGAGTACGCCAATGATCAGCCGCTGCCAGAACCGGGCCGTCTGGTGACGAGACTCCTCCACAACGACACCGGGGTCCTCCTGCAGGTGACTTCGGTGACCCCACAGAGCGGTCTCGGCGACCTCGCCGAAGCCTGTAACATAGTGTCGGCCGAAACGCAGAAACAGTTCAAGGACATCACTGCCACAGAGGCCATCGCGGTCGGTATCAACCAAACGCAGGGAGCAGGGTTCACGTGCGGCTTCCACGGAACCCGGCTCAGGGACGACGTGCCCTACACGGTCACATTCATCTTCCTGCTGCGAACCAGCGACAGCCACGTCCTGACTCTGCGCAGCATGATTCCGGATTCTGTCAGTGGAGGATCTATCGCACGTCAGGAACTGGCGGCCATGAACTGCACCGCCAGCCTCAACTTCGGGGTCACCCTTCCCCTCTGCTGACGATCACATGGCCAATCATTTTTGGCCGGGGCGTCGACTCAGGACGCCGAAGGGATGCCGAAGCGAGTCGTACCACCACTGAGTGTCGGGACGCATGTTCTCCCAGTCCATGTCATCAGTCACGTCGCGGAACGGGGCGAACAGGCCCTCGGTCTCGGCATGTGCGGCCGCGTACCCGGTTTTGCCGTCACGCAACTGGCTGTCCAGATATCTGATGGCATTCCAGGCCAACCGGGTGGCATTGATGCGGTCGAACGGCGAGGGTGTACCCCCCTGCTGCAGGTGTCCAACCACAGACTCCCGCACGGAGAACCGCCCCTTCCCCTCCGCCTCGTAGAGTTTTCTCAGCACATCTGTGGTGTAGTGCTCGCTGGTTTCCTCCCCCACCACGGCCAAGTAGAAGTTTCGCCCGGATTCGAAGGCATCAACAAGGGCTTTAATGTCGGTCTCGAGCTCGGCGAGGGTGATTCCGGTCTCCGGCAGGTATACCTTTTCGGCACCCCCGGCCAGTCCCCCAACCAGCGGCAGGAAGCCACAACCGCGGCCCATGGTCTCCACGATGAACGCCCGTTTACTGGCCGAGGCGCTCATCCGCAGCATGTCGATCGCGTCCACCACCGTGTTGAGGGCTGTGTCTGCTCCGACCGCCATCATCCAGCCCGGGAGATTGTTGTCAATGCTCGCCGGAACCACCGCGACCGGGATGTTGAAAGCGGGATAGCGTCGACGTTCCCGTTCCATCAGGTCGACCGACGCGTAGGCGTGATATCCCCCCATCACCAGGAGAGCATCCACCTGGTGGTCCTCCAGCTGACGCGCTATCGAGTAGAGTTCGACTTCCGAGGGGATGTAGCGGCGGGTCCCGAAATCTGCTCCTCCGGTATGCGCCATGCCCTCCACATCGGCCCAGCTGACATCGTCGAAGTTGCCCTCGTGCAGACCCGGCATCCCACCGCGCACCGCCAGCATCTGGTACCCGAGGTCAATGCCGGAACGCACTGCGACCCGCGCCAGCTGGTTCATGCCCGGGGCCAACGCCCCGGCGTGCATGATCGCGATCCTCTTACCCGCGGGATCCACCACCGATGGCCGCGCCTCAGTGATGGCCCGGTAGATGTCGATCATCATCTGGAACCCGGGACCACGCGACGAGATGGCGGCCTCGTAGTCGCCCTCAGCGATGTAGTCAGCGATCCTGCGGGTCGCCTCCACGGAGGCCAGCAGGGGCTGGGTTCCAACTTGGTCATCGTGCACACCGACGAGAACCGGCTCAGTCTCGGCGTCTGCCTCGAGCACCTCGGAAACCGCCTTGACGCCGCAGGCGGTTGCCATCCAGCGGTCGTACGCTGAGGGTTTCCCGCCGCGCTGGACGTGCCCCAGGATCGTGATCCGGGCGTCCTTTCCGCTTTTCTCCTTCAGGATGTCGCGGATACGGTGTGCCGTGATCGGCTCACTCTGCCGGTCCGCGGCACCCTCGGCGACCACGAGGATCGAGTCGCGTCTCCCGGCTCGCCTGCCCCGGTCGAGGACATCGACCATGCGGTCCTCCCAACCGTCCCGGGGCGGGGATTCCGGCAGGAAGGTGTAGTCCGCGCCACCTGCTATGGCGCTCATCAACGCCAGGTAGCCGCAGTTGCGTCCCATCACCTCGATGATGAAGGTTCTCTGGTGCGACTCCGCGGTGGCGGAGATGGCGTCTATCGCCTCCGTTATGCGGTGTAGCGCGGAATCGGTCCCAATGGTCATGTCGGTGCCGACCATGTCATTGTCGATCGAGCCAGCGATCCCCACGATTTGGAGGGCAGGGTGGCGTTTAGCCAGTTCCGACTCCACTTCCCCGCTGCTCACCAGTTCCGCCAGCAGTGCACCCCATTCCAGGCGTAGCTGACGAGTGCCGGTGAGGGAACCATCACCACCTATCACTATCAACCGATCAATGCCGGAGGCTACGAGGTTCTTCACCGCGGTCCTACGCCCCTCACGGTCCCGGAACTCGGGGCAGCGCGCCGTCCCGATGACAGTACCGCCTTTGTTCAGGATCCCGGAGACGTCGTTCCACCTCATCTGTTTGATGTGATCGCCACCTGTTACGGCTCCCTGCCACCCCTCCTGGATGGCGAAAACCTCTGCACCCTCCTGGATCGCTCCCCGCACGATCGCGCGCACTGCTGCATTCATGCCTTGGGCGTCTCCGCCTGAGGTGAGCACACCGATTCTGATCCTGGCGGTCATTTCCACACTCCTTCCGAGGTGGGTGTCAACGACGAGCGGCCCCCCGGGGACGAACTACCTTGTGCGCCTGCCAGTCTGGCGATACGTTCGCAGAACTGGTCAAGGACAGCCCTGCGGTAGCGGTTCCCTCGGCCAAATCACTCGGAGCGACGTACCCGGGCCTGCCGACCTTCGGGGTCAGCAGCCAGATGAAACCCATGGCCGCCAGATCCTTCATCGCATCCACCAAGCCGTCAGCCACATCACCGTCGTCTTCCCGCCACCAGAGAACGACCACGTCAACCGCTTCTATGGCGTCCTCGATCATGTCTGCGTCAATGGCATCCATGATCTCGTCACGCAGCTCAGAATCGGTGTCCTCGTCCCACCCCAGCTCCTGAACCACCATGCCGGCTTCCAAGCCGAGCAGTTCTGCTCCCCGAGCGGCGGTCACGACACTTCCCCTTGAATTATGTGTCCCACAGGATCTAGCCTGCCAGATCCCCCGGGCCCTGTGCACCCGGGGGATCAGATCGTTTCAGATCCTAGCCTTCATTCGGCATCTCCGGTCTTCCCGGAGGTCCCAGCGGTGACGTCGTCGAGACGGTATCGCTGAGCGGCTTCCAGGGGCCATTCATGAGGCACCTCACCCTTCAAGGCCAGTTGCTGCAACACTGCAACGGCGATGGAGGGACCGTCGATGTTGTAGTGACGGCGGGCGGCCGCCCGGGTATCGGAGAAACCGAAACCATCCGCACCCAAGGTCGTGTACTCGCGTGGCACCCAGGGCCGGATCAGGTCCGGTACGGCATGCATGTAGTCACTCACAGCGACAATGGGGCCCTGCGTTCCAGCCAACTTCGACTCGACCCAGGTGGGAGCGTGTTCCCCGAATGGGTCGTTGAACTTTGCCTTGTCGTAGGCGAGACCTTCACGACGCAGTTCGCCCCAGGAGGTTACGGACCAGACATCCGCGATCACTCCGTAGTCATCCTTGAGTAGTTGCTGGGCTTCAAGCGCCCACGGCACACCGACGCCAGAGGCAAGAATCTGAGCGCGACGGGCATCCTGACCAACCCCTTCGAAAGAACCGGGACGCAGCAGGTACATGCCTTTCAGAATGCCGGCGACGTCCACGTTCTCCGGCTCAGCGGGCTGCACGTAGGGCTCGTTGTAGACGGTGAGGTAATACATGACATTCTCGGGTTTCTCCCCGTACATCCGACGCAGGCCGTCGCGGACGATATGCGCCAGCTCGTAGCCGTAGGCGGGATCATAGGCCGCGAAGGCGGTGTTCGTGGAGGCCAGGATCGGCGAGTGACCATCCATGTGCTGGGTACCCTCGCCAGTCAGGGTAGTGCGACCGGCGGTAGCCCCGATCACGAAGCCTCGCGCAAGCTGGTCCCCGGCTGCCCACATGGCATCGCCAGTGCGCTGGAAACCGAACATCGAGTAAAACACGTAGATCGGAACCATGGGCTCGCCGTGAGTGGCGTAGGAGGTCCCGGCGGCGGTGAAGGCCGCCATCGAACCTGCTTCATTGATGCCGGTGTGGAGGATCTGTCCGTTGGTCGCCTCCCGATAGCTGAGGAACAGGTCTGCATCGACGGGCGTGTACTTCTGACCACCAGGGTTGTAGATTTTGATAGTCGGGAAGAAAGCATCAATGCCAAAGGTGCGAGCCTCGTCGGGGATGATGGGCACCACACGCGGCGCGAATGCCTTGTCACGCATCAGGTCCTTGAGCAGGCGCACGAAGGCCATGGTGGTGGCCACTTCCTGCTTGCCGGAGCCCTTGCGGACGGAATCGTATGCCTTGTCCCCCGGCAGCGAGATGAACTTGCGGTCCCCCCGGCGCTCCGGCACGTAGCCGCCGAGCGCGCGGCGACGTTCCTGCAGGTACTGCATCCTCGGGTCCTCCGCCCCAGGCCTCACATACGGCGGGCGGTAGGGATCAGCCTCGAGCACGGCGTCAGAAACCGGCACATGCACACGGTCGCGGAACGCCTTGAGATCGTCGAGGGCCATCTTCTTCATCTGGTGCGTGGCGTTGCGACCTGCGAAGTGCTGCCCCAAGAAATAGCCCTTGATCGTGTGGGCGAGGATGACCGTGGGTGCACCAGTGAACTCGGTCGCTGCCTTGTACGCGGCGTAGACCTTGTGGAAGTCGTGGCCACCACGGGTCAGTGCCCAGATCTGGTCATCGGTCCAGTCCTTCACCATCGCAGCTGTGCGGGCATCGCGCCCGAAGAAATGTTCACGCACGTAGGCGCCGTTATTGGCCTTGAAAGTCTGGTAGTCGCCGTCCGTGATGGCATTCATCAGGGAGACCAGAGCGCCTTCGCTGTCTGCGGCAAGCAGCGGATCCCATCCCCGACCCCAGATTAGCTTGATGACGTTCCATCCCGCGCCTCGGAAGAAAGCCTCGAGTTCCTGAACAATCTTGCCGTTGCCGCGCACCGGCCCGTCGAGACGCTGCAAATTGCAGTTGATCACAAAGGTCAAATTGTCGAGTTCCTCGTTGGCCGCCAGCTGCAGCAGGCCACGGGACTCGGGTTCGTCCATCTCACCGTCACCCAGGAAAGCCCAGACACGCTGCTGAGAGGTGTCTTTGATGCCACGATTCTGCAGATAGCGGTTGAACTGCGCCTGATAGATAGCGTTCATGGGACCAATTCCCATGGAAACCGTCGGGAACTCCCAGAAGTTCTGCATCTGGCGGGGGTGCGGATAACTGGGCAGGGCCCGCACCTTTCCATCAACGATGTGGCTGTGTTCCTGACGGAACCCGTCCAGGTCCGCCTCCTCGAGACGCCCTTCCAGGAAGGCCCGGGCGTACATGCCAGGAGAAGCGTGCCCTTGGAAGAACACCTGGTCGCCCCCGCCGGGGTGGTCCTTGCCTCGGAAGAAGTGGTTCATTCCCACCTCGTAGAGGGTCGCAGCGGAAGCATAGGTAGAGATATGCCCTCCAACACCGATACCTGGACGCTGGGCGCGGTGCACGGTGACGGCTGCATTCCAACGCAGCAACCGCCGGATCTGACGTTCCAGTTCCTCGTCTCCCGGGTAGGCCGGTTCCTTGTCAGCTGGGATGGTGTTCACGTAGTCGGTACTGGTCAGCGAAGGAACACCGACATGGCGCTCACGCGCCCGTTCCAACAGCTTCAGCATGACATAGCGGGCACGGTTACGACCACCGTGCTCGATCACCCCGTCGAGCGACTCCAGCCACTCGGCGGTCTCCCCCGGATCTGTGTCCGGAAGGTTCGTCGGCAGGCCATTGAGGATTGGCCCGACCTGGTCCTGGATGCTCACATGGGTCCTCTCGTTGCGATGATGTGCACGGTTGAAGTAAAGATACCGCGCGATAGCCAGTCCGTGAATTACTGCCGCCCAACATCCGCCTCGTCAGGCTTGCAAACCTGCTCACACGATGTCAGGGTGGCCGAGTGGAGCCATGTTTCGCCCCGACGGAAAGGATCAGGGATGTTCCGACTGAAGGAACGGGCTGTTGTCGTCATCGTGACCATCGTCTCCCTGTTCGCCCTAGTCGCCTGCAGCGACGGTTCCCCGGTGGAAGAGCCCACGAACAAGCCGAGCCAGGTTCCGAGTGAGTGTGCCGCCTTCGCGCAGTACGGAAATCTCCGGGGCAGGTCGATCAACGTCTACGCCCCCATCGTTTCACCGGAAGATCAGTCCCACATCGATTCCTTCGCTCCCTTTGAGGAATGCACCGGAGTCAAGATCAACTACGAAGGATCCCGGGAATTCGAGACCCAGCTCCCAATCAAAATTGATGCCGACGCCCCACCAGACATCGCCTATTTCCCACAACCCGGACTGCTGAAAAGTCTCATCGCCCGTTTCCCCGGCAGAATCAAGGAAGTACAGGGGCAGGCTCTAGCAAATCTTGACGCCAATTACCGGAGCAACTGGAAAGAGTACGGGTCCGTTGACAACAAAGTCTACGCGGTTCCAGTTGGGGCAAGCGTAAAATCTTTCGTCTGGTATTCTCCCCGCGCATTCATAGAGAACGGTTACCAAGTTCCTCGGACATGGGAGGAACTGATCACATTGACTCAGAGAATCGCCGAGGGCCATCCGGGCGCAAAACCTTGGTGCGTCGGCATCCAGGCCAGCAACGGAACAGGATGGCCAGCCACCGACTGGCTCGAGGACATGATGCTGCACACCGCTGGCCCGGAAGAATATGACATGTGGGTGTCACACCAGATTCCATTCAACGATCCCCATGTAGTCACCGCCCTGGATCAAGCGGGAGAGGTTCTCAAGAATGAAACCTTCGTGAACGGCGGATTGGGAAGCGTGAAGTCCATCGCCACCACATCTTTCACAGCTGCCGGCTTGCCAATACTGGACAAAACATGCTTTCTGCACCGCCAAGCTTCTTTTTACCAGGTAAACTGGCCTGCTGAAACGAAAATCGCAGAAGATGGCGACATCTTTGCTTTTCGCTTGCCTGGAAAAACCAACTCGGAACAACCAATTCTCGTTGGCGGAGAGTTCGCAGCAGCCTTTAACGCTCGTGAAGAGGTTCTCGCTTTTCAAGCATATTTGACCTCCCCGGAATTCAGCAACACGAAGGCGCGGGTTACGGGACATGGATGGATCTCCGCAAACAAAAATCTCGATCCTTCTGTCTTCTCTTCGCCCATCGACAGACTCTCCTATGAGCTGCTCACCGACGACAGTACCGTTGTCCGCTTCGATGCGTCGGATCAGATGCCGGGCACTGTCGGCACCGGAACTTTTTGGACCGGCATGGCGGATTGGATCTCCCTGGACAAGTCCTCCCTCGACGTACTGACCGAGATCGAAAACTCCTGGCCGAAGAGCTGACCAACCACAGGCCAACCTTCTCCCGGTCGGTAGACTAGCGAGCACCATGACCGCTCAGCCCGTACGTCCAGGGACCCTTCCCGCCACAGTATCGTCAGCTCGCTCCCGGGCTGCCATCCTGAAACGACTACGTGCCGCCACGGCGACTATGAACACCGCCACCTTGACGGCTCTCGAGGACCGTCATACGTGGTTCGCAGAGCTTGATGCCGAGTCCCGTTCCTGGATCAACGTACTGGCCCGGGAGGGAATCGACGGTTTCGTGAGCTGGGTCAGCGGCTCCATCTTCTCCTTCGAATCGGTCTTCGACTCCGCGCCCCGCGCTCTTGCGGGCCGCATTTCCCTGAGACAGACAGTCGACCTGGTGCGCACCACCACCGATGTCGTGGAGGAACAGATCCAACTCCTGTTGCCGCGCGCCGACCAGCAGCCGCTGCAACTGGGGATAGTGCACTATTCCCGCGAAATCGCGTTCGTCGCGGCCGCAGTCTATGCCCGCGCCGCTGAGGCGCGAGGGGCATGGGACTCGCGCATGGAGGCGACGATCGTCGATGCGGTGGTTCGCGCCGAGGCCGATGAATCCGTCACGTCCAGGGCCTCGACCCTCGGTTGGAATTCTGAAGCCCCGACGGTGGTGGTCATAGCGGGCGCCCCGAAAAATCTGCGAATCGACGAGCTACGCAGAGCATCCGCGCGGCTCTGCTTGGACATGCTTGCTGCCCCGCAGGGAGAGCGTCTTGTGTGCATCTTCGCCGGTAAGGCTCTGACTGACCCTACCCAGGCTTGTGAGCTGGTAACCAAGCTCGAACCCCATTTCGCACCCGGTCCCGTGGTGATAGGCCCACTTGCCGAGGGACTCCGCGGAGCCCCCGCATCCGCCAGGTCTGCGGCCTCCGGCTACCGGGCCGCCCGGGCCTGGCCAGAGGGACCCAGGACTTTGTCGTCGAACGACTTGCTTCCAGAACGGGCACTCGCAGGTGACGGACATGCCCGACGAACCCTGGCCCGCGATCTCTTCGGCCTCCTCAAGGGCTCCAAAGAGCTCTTGGAGACCTGCGTCGGTTTCCTCGACGCAGGGTCCTCGATGGAGGCCACCGCCCGGGCCATGTTCATCCATCCCAACACCGTCCGCTACCGCCTGCGACGCATCCAGGAAGTGACGGGATACAACCCCACAGATGCACGCGAAGCCTACGTGCTGAGGCTGGCTATCACCTTGGGGCGCCTCCAGGAGTGACCTTGCTCATCGCCACTCCGGAAGCAATTTTTGTTGGATTCCTACAATCTCTCTTGAGTCATTTTCGTCACCTTCGTAGCCGCACAGATCGTCGGCGGACGGGCAGAGTTGAGAGCGTGCTAGCTATCGTCGCGCCAGGTCAGGGCGCCCAGACCCCCGGATTTCTCACTGCTTGGTTGGAGGAACCCACCTTCAGGACTCGCCTCGAATGGCTGAGCGCCGTCGCCGACATCGACCTTGTAGCCCATGGCACCACGTCGGATGAGGAGACCATCCGGGACACGGCGGTGGCACAGCCCCTGCTGGTCGCTTCAGCGCTTGCCAGCGCCGAGCAGCTGAGCCCGACCACCACTGGACTCGCCGGCGTGGTCGCCGGGCATTCCGTAGGTGAGCTTGCCGCCGCGGCCATGACAGGTGTGGTCTCTGTCGAATCCGCCATGGTGCTGGTCCGGGAACGTGGCCGCAGTATGGCCGAGGCCTCGGCAATCACACCCACGTCCATGACCGCCGTAATTGGCGGGGACCGGGAAGAGGTACTGGCAGCCGTCGAGGCCGTGGGCCTGACCCCCGCCAACAACAATGGGCCTGGGCAAATCGTTGCTGCCGGCACCTTGGAACAGCTGGCCGCGCTGGCTGACGAGCCTCCTCACCGCGCACGCCTGAGGCCGCTCAGCGTCGCCGGCGCCTTCCACACCCACCACATGGCTCCCGCCGTGGCCCACTTGAAGGCACTTGCCTGCGCAGTACCCACCGAGGATCCCCACACCAGCCTCCTCAGCAATGCCGATGGAGAGGTCGTGCCTTCGGGGCGCGACTACCTGGAACGCTTGGTCAAGCAGGTGGCAAGCCCGGTTCGCTGGGACCTGTGCATGGAGACCATGTCGGCTCTCGGCGTCACCGGAATCCTCGAACTCACTCCCGCGGGAACCCTCACGGGAATCGCAAAACGCAACCTCAAGGGAGTCGAGCTGTTCAAGCTCAACACACCAGACCAGCTGGACGAGGCCCGCGTCTTCTGCGAAACCCACTCAGTCAAAGGCTGAGCCCCACATCACCCTGCTTCACCAAACCGCCCGAAAGGCCGCGACATGACACTGATCCCCTCCACCGGCAGCCGCCACGCCCGCATTCTGAGTGTCGGCGGCTACCGTGGTTCGCGAGTCGTCGACAACGAGGAGATGTGCACCATCATCGATTCCACCCCTGAGTGGATCGAGCAACGTACCGGCATCCAGGAGCGTCGCTGGGCGACTGATGAGGAAACTCCCCTGTTCATGGCGGTGACCGCAGCGCGCAAGGCTATGGATCGCGCCGGACTGGATCCGTCCCGAATCGACGGGATCATCTGCTCCACCGTCTCCCATTTCCAACAGTCCCCCTCACTGGCCGTCTATGTTTCCCACGAACTCGGCCTGAGCGCCGGTCCAGTTGCCTTTGATATCTCGGCGGCGTGCGCCGGTTTCTGCCACGGAATTAGCATCGCCGAATCGCTCGTCCGATCTGGGGCAGCAACCCACGTTCTGGTGATCGGCGTCGAGACCCTGAGTCACATGGTCAACATGGAGGACCGCACCACCGCGTTCCTGTTCTCCGACGGAGCTGGGGCAGCTATCATCGGCCCGAGCGACGAACCCGCCATCGGGCCCGTCGTCTGGGGTTCCGACGGTTCCCAGGCCCTCACTATCCAGATCCAAGACTGGACCGACGTGACCAATCCGGAGCAGCGGATGCCCTTGATCAGCATGGATGGGCGCACTGTGTTTCGCTGGGCCACCACGTACATCACCGACAAAGCTCTGGAAGCCGTCAAACGCGCTGGGATTACTCCCAAGGAACTGGACGTCTTCATTCCTCATCAAGCCAACAATCGAATCACTGATTCAATGTTGCGCCACCTGAAACTGCCCGAGAACGTGGTGGTGTCCCGCGACATCAGGCACATGGGCAACTCGTCAGCGGCATCTATTCCGCTGGCGATGGAAGCCCTGCTCGAGTCGGGCGAGGCATCCTCCGGGCAGAACGCCCTGATCATCGGTTTCGGCGCCGGGCTCGTTTTCGCGGGCCAGGTCGTCGTCCTTCCATGATCCACGCAACCATCAACCAACAAGGAGACAGCAATGGCAAGCACTGAAGAGATCCGCACCGACCTCGCCGAAATCGTCAACGATGTGGCGGGGGTGGCCGCGGAGGACGTCCAGCTGGACAAGTCCTTCGTTGATGATCTGGGCGTCGACTCCCTTTCCATGGTGGAAATCATCTATGCGTGTGAGGACAAGTTCGGCGTTTCAATTCCCGACGAGGATTCCAAGAACCTGAAAACCGTGGGTGATGCGGTGGCCTACATCGAACGCGCCCAGGCCTGACACCGAACAGGTGGGGGGTGGCGGCTGCCGTCCCCCACCATCTTCCATACCTGAGAAATCCTCCAGCCCCAGGAGTCCAACATGACCGAGGTAGTCATCACCGGTTTTGGCGCATTCACCCCACTCGGAGTAGATGCCCCCAGCACCTGGGAGGCCATGCTCGCCGGCCGCTCTGGTGTGCACACTCTTCCCTACGACTGGGCGAAACCGCTGCCTGTGACCTTCGCCGCAGAGGCGGCTGGTGACCCGGCCGAAAGGCTGGAGCGCGTCGCTGCCCGTCGCCTCGACCGGAGCTCACAGCTCGCTATGGTCGCCGGCCAGGAAGCTTGGAAAGATGCAGGTCTAGGGCTCGGTGAAGATAATTCCACGGATCCGGATCGGCTCGCCGTGTGTGTGGGCACCGGTATCGGAGGCCTGCATTCCCTGCTCGGCAACTGGGATGTCCAGAAGGAGAAGGGACTGCGCCGGGTCTCCCCCTTCACCATTCCCATGCTTATGGCCAACGCACCTGCAGCCAATCTGGGACTGGAGTTCGGTGCCGCAGCCGGTGTCCACGCGCCTGTCAGCGCCTGCGCATCGTCAAATGAGGCCATTTCTCTGGGCCTCGACCAGATCCGACTGGGACGCTGCGACATCGCAGTCGTCGGGGGCTCGGAAGGTGTCGTCCATCCGTTGCCTATCAATGCTTTCGCCCAGATGCAGGCCCTGAGCCGCCGCAATGACGACCCGGAGCACGCCTCGCGCCCGTGGGACACCGGTCGCGACGGATTCGTCCTGGGGGAAGGCGCCGTGATCATGGTCATCGAAACTCTCGAACACGCCCGCGCACGAGGGGCACGCATTTACGGCACTCTCGCCGGAGCCGGGATCAGCAACGATAACCACGACATGGTCCAGCCCGAGCCGACGGGGCGCGGTCAGTCAACTGCCATGCTCAAGGCCCTGCAAGCTTCAGATCTTCAGCCCAGCGACATCAAGCACGTCAATGCCCACGGCACTTCGACCCCACAGGGCGATGTCACCGAGGCAAACTCCATCGCAACCGCCCTCGGTTCTGCCGTCGACGAGTGCGTCGTGACCTCCACGAAGTCGATGAGCGGCCACTTGCTCGGCAGTGCTGGCGCCTTGGAGACTTTTGCGACCGTGATGGCTCTCAAGACCCGAATCGCGCCGCCCACTATCAACATCGAGAACCTGGAGCCCGGCCTCCCCATCGACATCGCAGTGAACGAACCGCGCCGGCTCCCCGATGGGGATCTCGCGGCCCTGAACAACTCTTTCGGCTTCGGGGGTTCCAATGTCGCGGTGACCGTAACCAACGCCAACATCACCAACTGACGCACCTGGTCAGGAGCGCGTCAGCCATTTCCCGGTCAACGGTCGTCACACAACTTGGTGGAGCCAGCGGATCGGTGCATCCTCCGAGCCGTACCGGAACTGTTCGAGTTCTTCGTCCCATTCAGTTCCGAGAAGACGTTCCATGGCTTGGTGAACGCTCATCCCCTTGGCTGATGCGGTGTCAAGGGCATGACGGATGCGATCTTCGGGAACCAGGATGTCGCCGTGCACTCCGACAGTGGCGGCGAATGGGCCCAGTGAAGGGGTGTAACAGTAACGGGTGCCCTCGGCTCCGAGCTTGGCTTCCTCAATCACCTCGAAGCGAATGCGGGCGAACTCGGCGAGGCGAGATGCGAGTCTCGCCCCCGAGCCAGTTGGCCCGGACCACGACAACTCTGCCCGCTGGGAACCGGGCTCAGCGTTCTGCTCGGTCCATTGCCAACTGAGTCCCGCACCAAGCACCGAGGCGATCGCCCATTCTAGATGAGGGCACAGCGCAGCGGGGGTGGAGTGGATGAAGATCATCCCCCGCGCCCCGGGCAGGCTCTCGGTGGCCGTGCAAGCGTTCATGTTGTTCTCCTGGGTCTCGGCCGGATTGCCTTCCCCTGCGATCCATCCCGATTCCAGGCGAGATCAATTGTGCTACAGCTATGGGAAAGGCACAACAAGCGGTGACAGCGCCGGTCATAAACTGTGGCCATGCAGCGCATGTCCATTGATCAAGCCCTCGTGGGCACCGACAGCATCCGTCAGGTCCGGGCCAGTGAGAACGGGGTTTTCTGGCTGGCAGGAATCGCCTCCGAGGATGGTCGAGTGACTATCCGGTGCTGGCGGGAGGGCGAAATTACCGAGATCACTCCCGGGTTCAACGTGCGTTCCCGGGTGATGGAGTACGGCGGGGGTGCCTATGCTGTGGCGGGCGGTCTGGTGGCATGGTGTGACGATTTCACCAAACGAATATGGCTCCGGGACGGGGAGAGCACCCGCCCCCTGACACCTGAGAGCGCCCGATTTCGCTACGGCGGGTTGAGCCTGGACCCACAACACCGACTGCTTCTCGCAGTACGTGAGAATCACGAGGTAACCCCCGAGGAACGCAGTGAGATCGTTGCGCTGAACCTGGATTCTGATAATGCCGATGGGGGCCGCGTACTGGTGAGCGGCGCCGACTTCTATGCGGCTCCAGTGGTACACGACGGGCAGCTCGCATGGTTCCAGTGGATGCACCCAAACATGAGCTGGGACGAAGCATCGGTGTGGGTAACGAGCCTCAACGATCCCGGGAACATCGACAGGATCCACGGGAAATCCGGAGTCAGCACGCAACACCCGATCTGGCTCGGGAACGGTTCCCTGGCCTATGTCACGGATGAATCCGGTCACTGGAACTGGGTCGTGCACCACCCCGACACAACGTCAACTTGGCGTACCCCTCACGACTGCTCGATTCCCGTATGGGTATTGGACACCCCACCGGCCTGCGCCGTTGGGGATGACCTGCTGGCGACGGTTGAGATCGATGACGGTCGCGGTACGCTCGCGCTGTGGCATCCGCACAACGGTGAGGTCACCTACCCGTTGCCTGGGACAGCCATGATCGAATCCCTGGCCTCCCACGGACAGGACTTGTTCGCGATAGCCGAGTGGGAGGACCGTCCCGCATCCCTGGTACGCATCTCCCCTACCGGAGAGCACACCGAACTCGTGACTTCCGAGCCACAGACAGACCTGAGTCGCCCCATGCGCCACTGGTCCGAGGGGCCCGCAGGGCCGGTGCATTCCTGGTTCTACCCTGTACCCGACGCCGCAACACCACCCCCCATGCTCGTTCTCACCCACGGCGGCCCGACCTCCGTGCACTACCCGAGCTTCGACAGGCTGATCCAGTTCTGGGTTTCCCGCGGGATCTGTGTCCTGGACGTAAACTACTCGGGGTCCACCGGTTTCGGTCGTGCCTACCGGAACCGGTTGAAGGGGCAATGGGGCGTCCTCGATGTCGCCGACGTGGTGGCTGCAGCTCGCGAGGTGTGCCGGGCTGGATTGGGGGATCCCGAACGTGTGGCCATTGCTGGCGGTAGTGCGGGCGGCTACACCACTCTTCAGGCCCTGGTCACTAGCGACTTCTTCGCAGCCGGCATCAGCTCATACGGTATTGGGGATCTGCGAGCCCTCGTTGAGGAAACCCACAAGGCAGAGTCCCACTACACTTTCACGCTAGTCGCTCCGTGGCCGGAGGGCGAGCAGGTCTACCGGGAGCGTTCCCCGATCACCCAACTTGACCGACTCGACACCCCCATGCTGATTCTGCAGGGGTTGGAAGATCGAGTGGTACCACCCAGGCAGGCCTTCGACATGGCGAAAGCAGTGCGCACCAAAGGTCTTCCCCTGGCGCTGGTCACATTCGAACACGAAGGCCACGGTTTCCGTTCACTCGCAGCTCGCAAACAATCACTGGAGTCCCAGCTCTCCTTTCTTGAGCAAGTACTCGGGATGCCCCTCAGCGATGACATCCCCGTCCTGTCGATCGAGAACCTTGTGCCCTGATTCAGAGCGCGATCACGGCCAACGGGCCCCGAGGGAGATCACACCTATGGCGGCGAGAACCGCGAAAATGATAGCCAGTCCCGCGTATTGATCCGTGATCTCCATGGGAACCAGTTCATATCCCAGATCGGATGAGATCGCCTGGTAGATCTCGCTCAGCTCGCCCGCCGACTCAGCCGAGAACTTCTTACCCCCAGAGTTCTCCGCAACGACGTAGAGCTCGTGATGATCTACGGCCACACGTTCCCGTCTGCCATTGGACTCGACGTACCCATCCTGTGTGCCATAAGCGATGGTGTAGATGGGGACTCTCATTTGTTTCGATTGCTCGGCTGCCGTGGCCGAATTCCTGCCGAGGTTGGAAGCTCCATCCGAGAGCAACACTATTGCTGCAGGTACCGCCTCATCAGGATGATCGGGGTCCGATGGCACTAGTTTCAGGGCATCGAGGCTTGTGTAGATCGCTTCCCCGATCGCGGTGGAGGGAGCCAGTTGGAGACCGTCAATGGCGCGATTCAACACGCCTCTGTCCACGGTTGGGGGAACACTGACATTCGCGGTGCCTGCGAAGGTGACCAGCGCAACATTGAAGCGTTCCGGGAGGCTCGCAATGAATTTCTTTGCCGATTCCTTCGCGGCCTCAAGCCGGTTGGGTGTCACATCCTCGGCTTCCATGGACCAGGACACATCGATCGTGACGACGATGGTGGCACGATCCCTCGGTTGGCGGCCATAGTCTTTCGGCATCGCCCATGCGATCACCAGCGAGGCAAGGCTGAGCAACGCCAGCAGCACGGCGCCATGCCGTTTCCAGGCCGCGTCCTTGGGGATGACGAGCCGCAGGCGTGAATTCTGTACTCGCGATGACGGACGTCGGTTCGCCAGGTACCAGTACACCCCAGCGATGACCGGGATCAGTGCCAGAGCCCACAGACGGTTGGGCTGCATGAACTCGAGAACCAACATCGTCATCGGGGCCACCTCGCGGCCATCATCACGGCACCCAGCGCAGCCACGACAGCGAAACCGAGAGCCCCGAACGCATACTGTGCGGTCACTGGTTTCTTCACCTCTTCCGTACCCACCGATGAGCCGATCTTCTTGTAGGCATCCTTGAGGCTGTCCGCACTGTCAGCGGAAACTGATTCCCCGCCCGTGGTCGCAGAGATGGAGCGGAGGGTCTCGTTGTCTGGCGCGACATTGTGCCGCTTCCCGTCCAAGTCGACATAGCCATTCTCAGTCCCGTAAGCAATGGTGAACACTGGCACGCCAGCCTGGTGCACACGAGTTGCACTTTCTGCTGGGTCCGTTCCCGTGGTGTTTCCACCATCACTCAGCATCACGATCATGGCCGGCGCGGCTTCGGAACCATCGTCGGGGGCAGGTGCCTCACTGACTGCCTTGAGTGACTGGTCCAGTGCATCCCCGATAGCAGTTCCTTCCTTGAGTTCCAGAGTGCTGATGGCTCTAGTGAGAGCCCCCCGGTCCGTGGATGGGGGCATGATCATGGAGGGAGAACCATTGAGGGAGATCAGAGCGACGTTGTAGGAGTCAGGCAGCGCATCAACGAATTGTTGTGCAGCTGCCTTGGCCGCGTCCAGACGGTTCGGTTCCACGTCAGTAGCCTGCATGGATAGTGACGTGTCGACCACCAGGACAACGGTGGCCCGTTCCCGCGGCACCTTCTCCGTTCCCAGCGGCTGGGCCCAGGCCAAGGCGAGCGCCACCAGGGAGCACAACGACATGAAAACAGCAAGATGTCGCGTCCAGCGGCGCTGGGAACCAATCACCCGGCCCAGCACCCCGGTGTTAGTGAAACGCAGCGCGGTCCGCCCTTTGAGACGCATCAACACCAGGTAGGCGATGACAAGTGCCGGCAGGACCAAAAGCACCCACAGACGTTCAGGGGTTTTGAAAGCCATCCAGTCCATCACCGGCTCACCCCTTGGGGCGGTGCATGAAGAGCGCTGGCAACCCGTCTGTATCCAAGGACGAAACGCGCGATGTCGGCGACCCAGTCACGATCCGTGCGCAATTGGATGTGCCCCGCCCCTGAACGTCTGAGCGCCACCTTGATACGTTCACGCTGAGCACGGGAAGCATCATCCATTCGTTGACGCGCGACGGGATCGGACGTGTTGATGTAGCGCAAGAACGAGGTTTCCGGGTCCCGGATCAGCATCTCCCCGACATCGGGAAACTCCAGCTCATGGCGGTCCACCACCTCAACACACAGCACCTGGTTGCGAACTGCCAGCCTCCTGATTGCCCTTTCCCACGAGGGTGGCCGGTCAGGATCAAGCTCGGCCTCACCTGCGGTTAGGAAATCCGAGACCACCACACGCATGCCCCGACGGCGCTGGGAACGCGCCATCTGCTCGATACCGTCGACCAGTTCCAGGTCGCCGGGGGCGTTGTCCGGCACGATAGGTTCGGTGAGCATCTGCCGCAACATCCCGTACAGAGCAGTTCGGCCCGAACGGGCAGGCAGTCTCTTGACGCGGTCGGGAAGCATCATCAGCCCACCGAACCGGTCCCCCATTCGCTGACTGAGGAATCCGATCGTGGCGATGGCAGCGATGCCCAGGTCACGTTTGGTGATGCCCTCTGTGCCCCAGTTCATCGACGGCGTCACGTCGAGCAAGCCCCACACCTCGAGTTCTCGATCGGCTATGGTGTCACGAACGTGGGGAACCGTGGTGCGCGCGGTCACGGCCCAGTCCATCATCCTGACGTCGTCCTGACCCGGTTGATAAGGGCGGGCATCGTTGGTGTCGGATCCCGGCCCGGGAAGAAGCCCCAGATGATCACCATGGAGAAAGCCCTCCAGGCGTCGGACGACGGCGAGTTCCAGGCGCCGCAGGGCGGCTTCCGGAGCCAGCTTGGTCAAAGGAATGGTGGGGCCACTCGGTGTGTGCAGAACGGATGTGGCGGCCCCGGGATCGCGGGGCCCCTGGGCCACAGGCACGAAGGATGGGGAGGTCAAGGTATCCTCAGGCATGACCGGGCTGGTAGCCGTGTTGCTGGTGACGCTGCTGGCGCGACTGGTCGTTCCACACTGGGGTGGGCGCCGGGACCATGGCCAGTATGCGATCCACCACGTCGGTGGTGAGAACGTTGTCAGCCACTGCGTCAAACCCAAGCACGATGCGATGGGACATGACGTCACGCGCCACTGCCTGGACATCAGTAGGCAGCACGTAGTCACGACCATTGATCAGTGCAAGAGAACGCGAAGCAGCTACCAGGCCGAGCGTGGCACGTGGGGAGCAACCGATCTGAATCACGGGCTCAAGGTCGGGCATTCCAAAATCGGCGGGATCACGGGTGGCCAGCACGAGGCGCACGATGTACTCGCTGACAAGGTTGTGGACGAAAACCTTGGACGCCATGTCCTGCAGATGACGTACCAGTCCGGGGTTGAGGATCTGCTCCGCTTCTGGCGGTTTGACGCTCATGCGCCTGAGGATCTCGAACTCCTCATTTCCCTTCGGATAGGGCACATCCACCTTGACGAGGAAACGGTCCCGCTGGGCCTCGGGAAGTGGGTAAACGCCCTCCGACTCGACCGGGTTCTGGGTTGCAATCACGATGAACGGTTCGGGTGCAGGGTAGGTCCTACCGCCGATGGAGACCTGTTTCTCGGCCATCAGCTCGAGCATCGCGGACTGCACCTTCGCGGGTGCCCTGTTGATCTCGTCAGCCAGCACGAAATTCACGAACACCGGCCCGAGCTCGATCTCGAAGGACTCGGAGCTGGCGGAGTAAATGCGGGTTCCGACAATGTCGGAGGGAACCAGGTCCGGAGTGAACTGCACCCTGGCGAATTCCCCTCCAACCACTGTCGCGAAGGACCGTACCGCCAAGGTCTTCGCCACACCCGGCACTCCTTCGAGAAGGCAGTGGCCCTTCGCCAGGAGAGCCACCATCAATTGCTGGACCATGTGTTCCTGCCCGACGATGACCCGTTGCACTTGACTGATTGCCACGCCCAAGAGGCGAGCTGCGTCGGCGGTGGTGGTGGGCAGAGCTGGCTGCGCGCTGGGGGTAGTCAACTTGGAGTCTCCTTGAAACGATCGCGCACCACGATACCGCGCTTCCAGGAGCAGAACCGAGACGTGGTACCCGAGGAGCGGAAAGACACTTCGATGTGATGTCATAGTCCTTGATGACTCAGCCACCAGATCCCACATCCGAATACGCGGAGCACTTCCCTCTCCTCCCGGAAGATCCGGTGCGCGTGGGTGATTTCTGGATTGATTCGCGTCTCGCGGAGAGCCCCGCAGGCGTCGTCTACTCTGCACACGCAGATGGGTCGGATCCGGTGATGCTCATCCACCTGCGCGACGGTGCGGCATCAGACCCCGCTGCACGGGCACGTTTTTCAGGCGAGATCAACGCCATGCACATAGACACCGTCGTGGCCCGCGGTGGTCAGGGCCAAGACGAAGGTCGCATGGCGGTGCGTTTCCGGGATGAAGATGATGACCCGATCGTCGCTTCTCACCGCCCCCTCGCCCCATGGGTGGCCCTGGCCTTCTCCGGTTCCCCTGCCGCTGTGGCCGAAGCACAGCGAGTGCTGGCCGCCATCGATCTCGTGCACACTCCCCAGCTCGGTTCCCCTGCAGGACCAGATTTCCAGATGCACTGGTGGCAGAACATCCGCCCGGGAACGTGGCGGATGTGGCCACTTCCCTGGCCTGGCCGCAAGGACCGAGCCGGTTGGCTCACCCTCCTGGCATCTTTCTTGCTGATGCTGTTGCTTGCCGCCATAGCCGTCTTGTTGGCGATCCTGGTGTTCCAGAACCAACAGAAAGTGTCCCCTCCCGCCCCTGTACCAAGTTCTGCGTCTGCTTCTGGCGGCGGCTCCACCAGCTCTACCTCCGGGGAACCATCCTCGGGAGAACCCTCTGAACTGGAGAGCCGCAGCGACACCCCCTCGATGGAACAGCCTTCGGGCGATTCTTCAGGGCCGGGCAGCCCGAGCCCCGAACGCAAGTTGTAACCGGGCTTTCTTCACATCCATCGCATCCGAGGAACACAGGAAACGTACACGTTGCTCCGGCTGAATGGTGATCGCCCAGAGGTAGCACCTCTCAATCTCGACCACCAAGGCAACAATCATGCAATTCCTGCCCTATCTGGCCAACATCATCGCGATCTGCGTCCTCGTCTTCGCCATCTACCTGCCACGACATCACCGCCGTGACCTGGCGGTCGCCTATCTGGGCGTCAACGTCGGCGTCATGGCGGTCTCCATAGGACTTCTCAACAGTTCTGTGGCAGCTGGGCTCGGTCTGGGACTGTTCGGGGTGCTGTCAATCATCCGGCTGCGTTCCGACGAACTGGCCCAACACGAGGTGGCCTACTACTTCAGCTCACTTGCGCTCGGCCTGCTCGGCGGGCTTGGCGGCTCCACCACCACTTACGCCACCATGGCTCTCATCGTGGTGGTCCTAGCAGCGGCAGACTCCTCTTGGTTTCGGCGAGGTACCAAACGTGAGATCGTCAACCTGGAGCGGGCAATCACCGATCCCGAAGAACTCCGCTACGAGCTGGCCGCTCGTCTCGGTGGCCGAGTACTCGGTGTAAACATCCAGCGCCTCGATTTCGTCGCCGACACCACCCTCGTCGAGGTCCGCTACGCCCCGGGAATTGGTCTCCCGGTCACCGAGAAGGTGGAGGTGCTGCGATGAGCCTGAGCGATCTTGCACCAGTTTACCTCGATGAGCTCAACGCGACCGCGGAGCTCATGAGCCGGGTGGACCGCAAATATCCACTGCACGAGCGCACAGTCGAGGCGATACTCGATTCCCTGCCAACCGGCACCAGGGTCCTTGACATCGAGGGAAGAACAGAGTTCAGCTACACATCCATCTATTTCGACACCACAGCCCGCGACTCCTACCTGATGGCAGCACGGGGCCGCCCGCACCGGTTCAAGGTGAGGGTCCGCAACTACCAGGACTCGGGTGAGGCTTTCCTAGAGGTCAAGACCCGGCACGGCGGAAACACCGTCAAGGAACGCATTCCTCACGACCCTTCAGCGCTGTTCGAGATCGCACCCGAGCAGTACAGCTTCGTCAACGACCGCCTTGCCGCCGGAGGAATTCGCGGCATCCAGCCGCAGCAGTTGAAGCCGAGCCTGGAAACCAGCTACCTGCGTGCCACGCTGCTCACAGCGGACGGTCGAGCCAGACTCACCCTGGACCGAGAACTCGTCTGGACAGAGAACGGTCGCAGCCTACGGACCCCCCGGCTGGCGATCATCGAGACCAAATCCGGCTCAACACCCAGTTCTGCAGATCGCACCCTCTGGCGCTGTGGCTACCGCCCACAACGGATTTCAAAATACGCCACCGGTCTCGCCGCCCTGCATCCCGAACTACCCGCGAACCGCTGGCGCCGCGTCTTGAACCGGCACTTCTGATGACAAGACCACCGATGGACCGAACATGAAAATGCGAAGGCCCACACTTGGACACGCCTTGCTCTCGACCGTCGCTGTTCTCACCGGCACCTTCCATCACCGGAGTCGAGCTACGGACAATCGGGACCTCCGGCATGGCCGCGAGCCCCTTCCAAGAGCTCCACTCGGGCATTCGTGTTCACAGACCTGAACGGCAGGTGATCCCGGTGAACGCCGGTAGCCTGAAGGCATGAAACCGGCCCTGATCGCCACGGACCTGGATGGCACCTTCCTCGGTGCGAACGCAGTCCTCCTCCAGTCAAACCTGGCAGCGGCACGACGAGCCATCGAAGAGGGTGTCGTCTTCGTGATCGCTACGGGCAGACCCAGGCGCTGGCTCGACGCTCTGGCGGAGCTGCGTGACCTGGATCCCCTGGTGATCTCCAGCAACGGAGCGGCTGTTAGCCGGCTGGCGAGTCCTAGCCCGGCTCTCCTCCACCCGATCGAAACGGAACGGGCCCTGGCGTTCGCTGCGGCGCTGCCACCAGAACTCGAGGTTTCATTCGCGGTGGAGTACGAGTACGGATGGGGTCGCGAACCCGGCTACCCAGTGGGCCACTTTTCCGAGGCAGACCATGTGGCCAGCCTCATGGAGCTGCTGATGGTCGGCCCAATCATCAAGGTTCTCGCGCGCACCTGCCATGCCGACACCCATGCTTTCTCCCCCGTGGCCATCGCCGCAGCGGATGAGATCCTTCAGGCCACTTTCTCCTGGCACGATGTGTGCGGCACCGTCGAACTGTCGGCGCCGGGCGTCACCAAGGGCACTGCCCTGGCGGAGCTGCTGGAGGAGATCGACGTCAACCCGGCCAACGCGGTCGCTTTCGGGGACATGCACAACGACCTGGGGATGCTGGAGCTGGTGGGCCGGGGCTACATCATGAAGGATGCCGACCCATGCCTGCTCGATCGGGGTTTCACCCGGATCGGCTCCCATGACGAGGGAGCCGTTGGCGAACAAATCCTGCGTCTGCTGGATGTGTGACCCAGCACCCGCCGGATGAGTGGTCATGACGCCGGGGACCACCCGCTCCTGCAACCGTCCCCAGTGTTCTACTTCGTGACCGCGTCGATGGCGGTCCACTCCAGGCCATCCGGGGCGAGGGCCGCGACACTTGCGAGCAGACCCAGCCGAGCCGCTCTGAGTTCGGGTTCTTTCGCCATCACCAGAGTGTCGTCGAAGAACTGGGTGATAGGGTCGACCAACTCTTTCGCCGAGGCTGCGAAATCGGACACGGATTCGCAGGGTTTCCTGTCCGCGAGGGCCTCAGCGAGGGCCTTCTCCGCGTCATCGACCAGGACCGCCGGATTGAATTCCGCTCCCGTGCCAGCGGGAAGGATTCGGTGGATCCGCACCACGGCCTCCACGACGGCTCGCCAACCAGGTTTTCCGAGGAGGACTTCCAGATCGTTGGCCTTCGCCTCCGCGTCCGCAGGATGGCTGGCCGACGGCAGGACCGCGGCAACCATGTCAGCAGAGCGCCCCTCGTCGCGCATCAGTTGGGCATAGCGACCGATGACGAATTCCTCGGCCGCTGAGATCGCGTCCTGCGACACCTCAATCCCCTGGGTCGTCAATGCCTCTGCCGCTGCCACCAGGCCATCACGCACACCAATGCCGGCCAGCCCGGGAATCTCACGCAGCACGCGCACCACACCTAGCGCAGCCCGCCGCAGCCCATATGGATCGGAGGAACCAGAAGGTTTTGCACCGAGAGCGAACATCGCCATCAGCAGGTCGAACCGGTCTCCGAGGGCCAGCAGCGCGCCCGGAAGCGAGGCAGGGACCGCGTCGGCAGAGGTGTGGGGCTGCTCCATCTCGTAGAGGGCCTCTGCGACCGCAGGGGTCTCGCCCTTGCGGAGCGCATACTCGCGGGCGACGAAACCGGCGAGACTGGTCATGTCCGTAACGAGGTTCGTGGCCAGGTCGTACTTCGCCAATTGCCCGGCGCGTTCCAGAGTAGTGGCCTGCTCCGGGGCGAGGCCCAGCCCTTTCCCCAGATCAGTGGCCACCGTGGCGATCCGACGGGCACGCTGCCCCACCGAACCGAGCCGGTTTTCGAAGGTCAGCTTTTCAAGACCCGACACGAAAACATCGACCGAATCGACCTCGAGGTCCTGGTTCCAGAAGAACAAGGCATCCTCATAGCGGGCCCGCAGCACCGACTCGTTGCCCGCCACCACCACGGTCTCGTCGCAGACGCCATTTGCCATGGTCACGAAGTACGGCAATAGGCCACCCTCGGCGTCACGAACCGGCAGGTAACGCTGGTGCTTAGCCATAACAGAAACCAAAATCCGGTCCGGGAGCTCCAGGTAGCGTTCATCGAAACTACCCAACACCCCGACTGGTTCCTCGACCAAGTTGGTGATCTCGTCGGCCAACGCGACATTGTCCTCGACATCGATGACGCCACCCACACTGGCCGCGAGTTTCTCCGCCTGTTCCACGACCGCTTTCCGGCGCTCCGCGGACCTGAGCACTATCCGTCCCGCGGCAAGCAGGTCCAGCAGGTCGTCGGCGGATGCGACGTCATGGAATCCGACGGGAGCACCGTCGGGTCGTCTCCTACTCTCGGCGGATGCCGCGGTAGTGCGTTGCAAGTAGGTGCTGCATCCCGCGACCACTTCAGAGATGCGGGCGGGGACAACCTGTTCCCCCCAGAGCGCCACCAGCCAGCGAACAGCCCGGGAGAAGGACAGTTTCGGATCACACCAGCGCATGTTCTTCTCGGCACGCAGCCCGGACACGCAGTCCTCGACGATGCCCTTCAACACATCCAGGGCGTTACGGCCCGGTGATTCAACAGCGACGCAGGCGTATTCGGCGCCGTTCACTTCGGCCTTGACGACCTGCTCCAAGGTGACTCCCTGGCCACGCATGAAACCCTGCAGCGGTTTGGTGGGGTTGCCGTCAGCATCAAAGGCAACCGCCCATTTCGGGCCCTTCCTCAGGTTCGTGGCGTCCGGTTCCCGGGCCGCAACTTCGTCGATAATCGCCACGATTCGTCTGGGAGTACCGTCAACACGGATCTCGCCGTGCTCCAGGCGCGAGGCCGCCAGCCCGTTCGTGAGGGTTTTGTTCACCGCCTCGACAGTAGGAGCGACCACGTGTGGAGGAAGCTCTTCCAGCCCGATCTCCAGAGCGAATGTCCGGGATTCGTCCGTGGTGGGCGTCTCAGCGGTCTCCGCCGATGCCTCGGTTTTCTTCTCGACTTCCTTGAGAAGCGGGAACCCAAGCTCACCTCGCCGTTCCACCCACAGCGCCGCGGTGTCGCGCATCAGGCGGCGCATGGTGCTGAACGCCTGTGCGCGTTCCGTGGTGGAGATCGCGCCACGGGCGTCGAGAACGTTAAAGGCGTGACTGGATTTGAGGATGTAGGAGTGGGCGGGCACCGGAAGCCGGGCCTCGACCATGCGGGTGGCCTCCGAGACATAGGCCTCGTAGAGACGCCGATTCGTCTCGATATCAGCATCGTCCAGGTAGTAACGACTCATCTCGTACTCCTGCTGGCCGAACGCCTCACCGTAGGTAACGACGCTGCCGTCGGCCTTGCGGGCGTAAGCGATGTCCTTGAAGTGGGTGACGCGCTGCCGTGCCATCAGAATACGTTCGATCCCATAGGTCAGTTCCACGGGAATCGGGTCCAGGTCCTGCCCGCCGACCTGCTGGAAGTAGGT
>ERZ773076.134-NODE-134-length-41081-cov-12.103130_pt1 | contig 41081 bp, 38 predicted proteins | sample MGYA00580613_ERZ773076 | MGnify/ENA primary metagenome ERZ773076 (study PRJEB29015, sample SAMEA2738005) | human oral metagenome | biome: human oral; feature: human-associated habitat; material: dental | place: China | collected 2057 ...
AGTCCAAAATGGAAGATAAGGTTGGGCTTACTTTAGCATGTCTAAATATCAAAAATTGGTAAAAATGATGGTTGGAAAGACCCGTTATTTTCTCCCAATACCTCAATATTATTGGATTATGGGAGAATTAAGCGTGACTATAAAAAAGACAAACATCAAAAACGATGTTTGCCTTCATTCTGAAAGCCTTATTACTAAAGCCCTCTTGACTTTCTTAAAATTATTGACTAGCTTAACACTTAGTATTTTGCAATATCAAATACTGTTGATTTTACACGAGTCATAGCTTCAATAGAGTATTTCACACCTTGAGTACCGGCACCAGATCCTTTAACACCAAGGAATGGGAAGTTATCTGTACCACGTTGTGTTTTATTATTGATGTGAACTGTACCAACTTCAAGTTGTTCAGCAATAGCAAATGCACGTGGGTAATCTTGTGTAAAGACAGCACCTTGAAGTCCATATTCAGATTGGTTAGAAATCTTGATTGCTTCTTCAACTGAAGATACACGGATGAATGGCAATACAGGACCAAATGGTTCTTCCCAAGCAACACGCATATCTGTTGTTACATGGTCAAAGACTGTTGGATAGATAAGGTTTCCTTCACGTTTCAATTCAGTTTTAGCAGTAGCACCTTTTTCAACAGCCTCATCAATCAAACCTTGTACAAAGTCAGCCGATTTAGTATCGATAAGTGGTGTAACACTGGCACTTTCTTCAGGCATACCAACAGTGATATTAGCAACCAAAGCAGTTACTTTTTCTACCAAAGCGTCAGCAACGCTATCCATTACAAGAACACGTTTGATAGCTGTACAACGTTGACCTGAGTAGTCAAAGGCACCTGCCACGATGTTTTTAGCAGTCAAGTCAAGGTCAGCATCTTCAAGAACGATAGCTGAGTCTTTACCACCAAGCTCAAGCATGATTGGACGCATTGCTGCCAAACGACCGATGTTTTCACCAACTGGAGTTGAACCTGTAAAGTTGATAAAGTCAACTGCTTTGTGTTCAACGATGTAGTCACCGATAACAGAACCACGACCTGTGATTGAGTTCAAGACACCAGCAGGGATACCAGCTTCAACAAATGCTTCAACCAAAAGAAGACCTGAGATAGAACCTTGTGTTGGTGGTTTGAAGGCAACAACGTCACCAGCGATCAAGGCAGGAGCAATTTTAGAACCAGCCAAGTTTACTGGATAGTTGAATGGTGAAATAGCAAGTACAAGACCTACAGGTTCACGACGAACAACAGCAATTTTTTTCTTGCTACCAGCATCAAAAGCACCACCTTCAAGGACTTCACCTTCCAAACGCAAACCTTCTTCAGCTGCATAGTGGATAATTTCAGCAGTACGAATAACTTCACCAATTGCAGATTTCAAACCTTTAGAAATTTCTTTTGAAAGAACTCGACCGATTTTATCAGCATCACGTTCCAAGATATCCGCTGCTTTATGGAGGTAAGCTGCACGTTCAGCATATGAAAGCGCACGCCATGCTGGGAGTGCTGCTTTAGCTGCTGCGTAGACTTCGTCTACTTCAGCTTGGCTCATAGCCGGAACTGTTCCAAGTTCCTCACCGTTTGCAGGTGCGTAGATAGTAATTGAATTTTCAGATGTTTTCCACTCACCATTGACATAGTTTTTGTATTGTTTAGCCAAGATAGTAACTCCTTTTATCTATTATAAGACCTATTCTATCATTTTTTTCCAAATATTCCAAGATTAAAACAAGGATTATTCAGAAAATTTTGACAAAAAATAATTAAAGCTCTTAACCTAGGTTAAACGTATTCTACTCCTAAAAAGACATTGAGTCAATTATTTTGTCCATGCAAAAAAAGCGAAAGCACAAGCTTCCACTTTTTTTCTTATTAGTCTACGTTAACGTATTCTTTTGAAAGTTCAAGAACTTCTTCCATTGTTGAACATTCAGTAAGTGCACGGTTAGCGTATTCTTCCATTTTAGCTGTGTCAAGTTTCTTCATCAAGCTACGTGTACGAAGAACAGATGTAGCTGACATAGAGAACTCATCCAAGCCCATTCCGACAAGAAGAGGAACAGCTGTTTGGTCACCAGCCATTTCACCACACATACCAGCCCATTTACCTTCAGCATGCGCAGCTTTGATAACATTGTTAATCAAACGAAGAATTGACGGGTTATATGGTTGGTAAAGGTATGAAACTTGTTCATTCATACGATCAGCAGCCATTGTGTATTGGATAAGGTCATTTGTACCAATCGAGAAGAAATCAACTTCTTTAGCAAATTGATCAGCAAGCATAGCTGCAGCTGGGATTTCAATCATGATACCTACTTCAATGTTGTCTGCAACAGCAACACCTTCAGCAATCAATTTAGCTTTTTCTTCTTCGAGAATACCTTTAGCAGTACGGAACTCAGTCAACAAAGCAACCATTGGAAACATGATACGCAATTTACCGTGAACAGATGCACGAAGCAAGGCACGCAATTGAGTACGGAACATTTGGTTACCAGTTTCAGAGATAGAGATACGTAATGCACGGTAACCCAAGAATGGGTTCATTTCTTTAGGAAGATCGAAGTAAGGAAGTTCTTTATCACCACCGATATCCATCGTACGAACGACAACAGGTTTACCGTTCATACCTTCAAGAACCGCTTTGTATGCCTCATATTGGTCATCTTCAGTTGGAAAGTCTTGAGAGTCCATGTACAAGAACTCTGTACGATAAAGACCAACAGCTTCTGCACCATTATCGTTAACACCTTCAACGTCTTTAGGTGTACCAATGTTTGCAGCCAACTCGAAGTGTTTACCATCAGCTGTCACTGTTTGAGCATCTTTAAGTAGAGCCCATTCTGCTTTTTGTTTAGCGTAAGCTTCACCAGCTGCTTTAAACTCAGCAATTTGTTCTTCAGTTGGATTAATAATAACTTCACCAGTAATACCTGAAACTGCCAAAATGTCACCATCTTTAACAAGTTCAGTGATGTTGTTTGTTCCAAGAACTGCTGCGATTTCAAGTGTACGAGCCATGATTGCAGAGTGACTAGTACGTCCACCGATATTAGTAACAAAAGCTTTTACAAAGTTTTTGTTCAACTGAGCTGTATCAGATGGAGTCAAGTCATGAGCAACAACAATTGATTCTTCGTTGATTGTTGCTGGGTTTGGTAATTTCTTACCAAGCAAGTTTGCAAGCACACGTTTAGTAACGTCACGAATATCTGCTGCACGTTCTTGCATGTATGGATTATCTTCCATACCTTCAAAGATTGCGATAAACATGTTAGTTACTTCTGTCAAAGCAGCTTCGGCATTAACTTGTTTAGCACGGATAGTTTCTTTGATTTGACCAGTCATTTCTGGGTCAGCAAGAACCATCAAATGAGCATCAAATACGGCTGCAGCTTCTTCACCAAGGCTTTCGACTGCTTTTTCACGGATAACAGAAAGCTCGTCTTGTGACGCCGCTAGAGCAGCATCTAGACGAGCCTCTTCTGCATTTGTATCTTCAACTGTATTAGTTTCAAATGACAAATCCGGTTGAACAAGCAGATATGCCTTAGCAACTGCAACACCGTCAGATGCTGCGATTCCTTTAAGCATTTCTGTCATATTCTTATGCCAATCCTTCTTTTGTCATTGTTTCAGCGATTGCTGCGATTGCGTCGTCAGCATCAGCACCTTCTGCAGAAATAGTTACGTCAGCACCTTGACCAACACCAAGACTCATAACACCCATGATAGATTTAAGGTTAACTGCTTTACCTTTGTAGTCAAGAGTGATATCTGAAGCAAATTTACTTGCAGTTTGAACAAGCAAAGTAGCTGGACGTGCGTGGATACCAGTTTCTGCAACAATGTGGAAATCTTTAGAAGCCATAATGGATTCTCCTTCTCAATTTGGAATATTTGAGTTATCAATGATAACCCTTACAATTTAGAATTATAACATAGCTATTTGATATTATCAAGGTTAAAACGTACTTTGTAAAAGTTTTTCAGGAGCTAATCTCTCATTTTATTTCCTATTTTCATTTTTCAAACCATAATCAAATACCAGTCTTTATCTGTTTACAATATTTTCAGAAAAATTCTTTCACATCGTTTTCAATCATTAATTTTCATTTTTGGGCAAAAACAATCATATAATTGAGAGAATTTGATTGCTGAAATCACTGGTTGAAAAGGCTTGTTTTCCAAAGGCTAAGTCAGCTGTAAAAATCCCTGATTTAAAGTTTTTTTCAATAGCACCTATAATAAGCTGAGCTGCTTCAGACCAACCGATATATTCTAAAAGCATACAGCCAGATAATAGAACAGAGCAAGGGTTAGCCCTATCTTGATCTGCAATATCAGGGGCTGTTCCATGCGTTGCTTCAAAAATAGCATGGCCTGTTTGATAATTAATGTTAGCTCCAGGGGAGATTCCGATACCACCAACTTGTGCAGCCAAAGCATCACTCGCATAATCACCATTCAAGTTGGTTAAGGCAACAACATCAAATTTTTCTGGATTTAGAAGAATCTGTTGTAAAAAATTATCTGCGATGATATCGTTAATCTCTAAACGACCAGCAAGTAGATCCTCTTTATACTCTTCCTGGGCCACCTCATAGCCCCATTTACGGAAGCCACCTTCAGTAAATTTTTGAATATTGCCTTTGTGGACAAGGGTTACTCTTTTTAGATTATTTTTGAGTGCATAATCAATTGCTGAGCAAATCAATCGTTTACTTCCTTCAATTGAAATTGGTTTAATACCAATACTACTTGATTCTGGGAAACGAATTTTAGTCACACCCATTTCTTTCTGCAGAAAAGCAATGACTTTATTCACATCTTCCGTTTCTGCTTCCCACTCAATACCTGCATAGATATCTTCGGTATTTTCACGAAAAATAGTAATATCCGTTTTTTCTGGTTCTTTAAGAGGGCTTACCACGCCTTTAAAGTAACGAACTGGACGAACACAGGCATAGAGATCAAGTTCCTGACGTAAAGCGACATTCAAAGAACGGATTCCTCCACCAACTGGTGTTTCAAGTGGCCCCTTGATAGCCACTAAACTTTCTCGAATAGCTTCTAAAGTAGCTTGAGGTAACCATTCGCCTGTTTGGTCAAAAGCTTTTTTTCCTGCTAGAAGCTCTTGCCACTCAATTTTACGCTTACCGTCATAAGCTACCTCTACAGCCTTATTGAAGATGGCTTGAGCATTTTTCCAAATATCACGGCCAACACCATCTCCTTCAATATAAGGAATGATAGGATTATCAGGAACCTCTAAATGACCATTTCTCATTTTGATTTTTTCTGCCATTGACTTTTCCTCACTAACGTTTTTCTAAAGGGATATAAGTTAAGTTCTCTTGTCCAATATATTGCGAACGTGGACGAATCAATTTATTATTTTTTTGTTGCTCCTGAATGTGTGCAATCCATCCTGCGACACGACTCATAGCAAAGATGAGCGTAAAGATATCACTATCAATACCCAAAGAATGGTAAACCGTCGCTGAATAGAAATCAACATTTGGAATTAAACCTTTCTTAACTTTCATGAATTCCTCAATCTCTTGCGACATATTAAAGAACTCTTGATTGTCAGTATTCTCAGTCAACTGCTTAGCCATATCTCTCAAGAATATCTCTCGAGGATCCTGTTTCTTATAAACACGATGTCCAAATCCCATGATTTTTTCTTTAGAGTCCAATTTTTCTTGCAGATAGGCACTGACATCACCAGATTCATGGATTTCATTTAGCATATCAAAAACACGCTCATTTGCACCACCATGAAGAGGACCTTTTAAAGCACCAATAGCTGTCGTAACACAAGAATAAATATCTGTAAGGGTTGAGGCACAAACACGCGCCGCAAAGGTTGAGGCGTTCAACTCATGATCTGCATGAAGGATTAAAGCCTTATTCATAGCTTCTACTTCAATGGTAGATGGCTCAACTCCATTAAGCATGTAAAGAAAATTTGCTGCGAAGCCTAAATCTTCACGAGGTTTCACAGGCATCTGACCCTTCCTTAAACGTGCGAAGGTTGTAATGATTGTTGGAAACTTAGCCATCAATTCAATACTTTGTTGATAGATAGCTTCCAAGGAGCGCTCTTCAGCATGAACATTATATACTCCTAGTAATGAGACCGTAGAACGCAGCACACTCATGGGATGCAAATGAGGCCTTGATTGTATAAGAATACATTGTTCAACCGCATCCGAAATATCATAATTCTTACTCAATTCCGCTTCAAAATATTTAAGTTCCATTTGAGTTGGTAGATGCCCATTCCACAAGAGATATATGATTTCCTCAAAAGAAGCTTTATTATCCATAAATTCTGAAATATCATAGCCTGCGTAGGATAAATGATCATCAATAATAGACGAAATACGTGTATTACAAGCAATCATATCCTTCAGCCCATTTGTTTCAACTGTTGTCATATTATGCTCCCTTCAATTTTTTTCGAACAACCATTGGTAAAATACCGCCATTCTTATAGTAGCGAATATCGGCATCTGCATCAAAACGGACTAGTACCTTAAATGTTTTTGTTTCAGAAGACGTTTTAGCTGTTACGGTGATAACATCGTGGACACCAGGATTTTCCGAAAGATAAAAGCTAAATGTCTCCTGTCCTGTCAAACCAAGAGACTCAGCTGATTCTCCTTCCATAAATTGAACTGGCAAAATTCCCATCATCACTAAATTCGAACGGTGAATACGTTCAAAGCTCTCAGCAAGAACTACTTTTACACCAAGGAGATTTGCACCTTTAGCTGCCCAGTCACGACTCGAACCCATTCCATAATCTTTACCAGCAATCACAAGCGTGTCTTGCTTAGCTTCCTTGTATTTCATAGCCGCATCATAAATAGGAATGATTTCACCATCATATTTAGTATATCCACCAATTTTACCCTCTGCTAACTCATTTTTGATACGAATATTAGCAAAAGTTCCTCTCATCATCACTTCATGATTTCCACGACGACTACCGTAGGAATTAAAGTCCTGATAACCCACTCCGTGTTCAGAGAGATAATTCGCTGCAGGACTATTTCGCGCAATATTACCAGCTGGAGAAATATGGTCAGTTGTTACTGTATCTCCAAATTTCGCTAAAACTTTCAAATCAGTTAGTGGTTTAATGGACAAGTCATCTCCCAAAGCATCAAAATAAGGTGGATTTTGTATATAGGTTGATTCTATATTCCATTTATAATTTTGACCTTGCTCAGTTGGGATAGCATTCCATTTCAAACTGTCTGAAAAGACATTGGCATATTCATCTTGGAAGAGTTGACGAGTCACAAATTTATCAACATATGACTCAATTTCATCACGAGATGGCATGATATCTTCCAGATAGACAGCTTTTCCATTTTCATCAATTCCAAGAGCTTCAGTAGTCAAATCAATATTGGTGTTACCAGCCAAGGCATAAGCTACAACCAAAGGTGGGCTAGCTAAGAAATTCGCTTTAACCAGAGGATTGATACGTCCTTCAAAGTTACGGTTTCCTGATAAAACGGCACTTGCCAACAAGTCATTGTCAGAAATAGCTTTAGCCACTTCTGGTCGTAGATCTCCTGAGTTACCAATACATGTCGTACAACCGTAACCTACCAAGTTAAAGCCAAGCTTATCTAGATAGGTTTGCAAGCCTGAAGCTTTGAGATAACCTGTAACCACTTTAGATCCAGGTGCCAAAGAGGTCTTGACTGTTGGAGAGACTTTGAGCCCCTTTTCAACAGCCTTTTTAGCTAAAAGACCCGCAGCCATAAGAACGTAAGGATTTGAGGTATTGGTACATGATGTAATAGCTGCTATTGCCACATGACCTGTTTGAATCGTCTCTAAATGATCCTCAAAATCAACTTGAGCCGTCTTTTCTAATTCCTCACGATCAAGACCAAAACCACGAACACCTGCTTCTCGAACTACGGCATCCTGGAATTCTTGTTTAGCATCGGATAAGAGAATCAAGTCTTGTGGGCGTTTTGGACCTGAAATCGAAGGTTTAATGGATGACAAATCAATTTCAACAACCTTGGTATAGGTAGCTTCTTTGCTAGGATCATAGAAAAGATGGTTAGTTTTAGCGTAGGCTTCTGTTACCTTGATATGTTGCTCATCACGGTTAGTTAAACGCATATAGTTAATAGTTTCGTCATCAATAGGAAAATAACCACAGGTTGCCCCATATTCTGGTGCCATATTAGCGACTGTAGCACGATCAGCTAGAGACAGGCTCTTTAAGCCAGGACCAAAATACTCAACAAATTTACCAACAACATTTTCAGAACGAAGCACCTGAGTAATCTTGAGAGCCAAATCTGTTGCCGTCGCAATTTTAGGAAGTTCTCCTGTCAAACGAACACCAATGACCTCCGGAATTGGAAAATAAGATGCTTCACCAAGCATAGCCGCCTCAGCTTCAATTCCTCCGACACCCCAACCAAGAACACCGATACCATTAATCATGGTTGTGTGACTATCTGTACCAAACATAGAATCTGGATATAGAAGCCCATCTTTTTCAATAACAACGTCACTTAAAAATTCGATATTCACTTGGTGGATAATACCTGTTGCAGGTGGAACGGCACGATAATTTTCAAAAGATTGTTCAGCCCACTTAAGAAACTCATAACGCTCATTGTTACGTTTAAATTCTAGATTGATATTATCTTCAAGCGCTGTATCACATCCATATGAATCGACTTGAACAGAGTGGTCAATCACTAAGTCCACAGGAATCTCTGGATTAATAAGTTCTGCCTTGCCTCCATTTGCTACTATAGCATCTCGCATTGAGGCCAAATCAACAACAACTGGAACCCCTGTGAAATCTTGCAAAATGACGCGACTTGGTTTAAATGGTACTTCAGAAATTGTTGGAAAATTCGGAAATTTCATTAAATCAGAAATGTGAGATTCCTTGACATCAATACCATCTTTTTTTCGGAGGAGACTTTCAAGTAGTATTCGAATGCTATAAGGTAGTTCTCCGACCATGACATCATGAGATTTTGCTACTTTTTCGAGATCATAAAAAGAGAATGTCTTACCATTTACAGTTAGATTTGAACAGTATTCTTGCATACTTGAACCTCCATTAGTTAAAAATTTCCTTTATTCTACACTGTTATTTTTGAAAAAACAAATAGAATCGGCATTTTTATGTCATTTTTTATTACATAAGCGGTTAGTTGTTACTATTTTATCCATTTCCATAAACAAATTCTATTTGATTTAAGAAACTTAAAAAAGCCTTCAAAACACAATATATGGGGTTGTGTTTCAATACTAAACACAAAATATTGTATTTCCTTAAGTAATTTAGCTTGATTTTTCCCAATATTTTGGGTATTCTATTAGAGTTCCAAAAGTGACTCCTAGTCACTTGAAATCTTTTAAAAAAGGAGTAATTGCAATGGCAAAGATTACATTGTTTTCAAAAAACAACTGCATGCAATGCAAAATGACAAAAAAATTCTTGGAAAAAGAAGGCGCTGATTTCGAAGAAATCAACATCGATGAACAACCAGAAAAAATTGATTACGTCAAAAGCCTAGGTTTTACTGCTGCTCCAGTCATTGAAGCCGGTGATATCGTCTTTTCAGGTTTTCAACCGGCTAAACTTAAAGAAATCCTTTAATTATCAAGTTTTTATATAGAAAGGAACTTGTTTGCTTAGTTTAATATGTTAGCCTTAATCTACCTTTAAACTAGGCCTGGTATCTGTATTATGTCTTTAAAAAATCTTGGCGATATTTCTTACTTCCGCCTCAACAACGAAATTAACCGTCCTGTAAACGGTCAAATTCCTTTGCATAAGGATAAAGAAGCGCTTCGTGCCTTTTTCCTTGAAAATGTTAAGCCAAATTCAATGGCATTCAACAGCATCACAGATAAAATTAATTATTTGATTGAAAACGACTATATTGAGTCTGAATTCATCGGTAAATACGAACCTGCTTTCATCGAAAAATTGTCTGCAGAAATTCATACTCAAAAATTCCGCTTCCAATCTTTCATGGCAGCCTACAAGTTCTACCAACAATATGCTCTCAAAACCAACGATGGCGAGTCATATCTTGAAAGTATTGAAGATCGTGTTCTTTTCAATGCTCTTTACTTCGCTGATGGTGATGAAAACCTGGCTAGTGACCTTGCTAACGAAATGATTCACCAACGTTATCAACCTGCTACTCCTTCATTTTTAAATGCTGGACGCAGTCGTCGTGGAGAACTCGTTTCATGTTTCCTTATTCAAGTAACGGACGACATGAATTCTATCGGTCGTTCTATTAACTCAGCTCTACAATTATCACGTATTGGTGGAGGGGTAGGTATTAGCCTATCTAACCTACGTGAAGCTGGTGCCCCTATCAAAGGATATGCTGGTGCTGCTTCTGGAGTTGTCCCAGTTATGAAGCTTTTTGAAGACAGCTTCTCTTACTCAAACCAACTCGGTCAACGTCAAGGAGCTGGGGTTGTTTATCTTAACGTCTTCCATCCAGATATCTTAGCTTTTCTTTCTACTAAAAAAGAAAATGCCGATGAAAAAGTTCGTGTCAAAACTTTATCACTTGGTGTTACAGTTCCAGATAAATTCTACGAGTTGGCACGTAAAAATGAAGAAATGTACCTCTTCAGCCCTTACTCTGTCGAAAAAGAATACGGTAAACCATTTAACTACATCGATATCACAGCTATGTACGATGAATTGGTTGCCAATCCTAATATCACCAAAACTAAGATTAATGCGCGTGAGTTAGAAACTGAAATTTCTAAACTCCAACAAGAATCTGGTTACCCATATATCGTCAATGTTGATACAGCTAACAGACATAATCCAATTGATGGTAAAATTGTCATGTCCAACCTTTGTTCTGAGATTCTCCAAGTTCAAACACCAAGTGAACTGAACGATGCACAAGAATTTGTGAAACTCGGTACAGACATTTCATGTAACCTTGGATCTACTAACATCCTTAACATGATGACATCACCTGACTTTGGACGTTCTATCAAAGCTATGACGAGAGCACTTACTTTTGTTACAGATAGCTCTAACATCGAAGCTGTACCATCTATAAAAAATGGTAACCAACAAGCTCATACCTTTGGTTTAGGTGCCATGGGGCTCCATTCTTACCTTGCTAAAAACCACATTGAATACGGTAGCCCTGAATCTGTTGAATTCACTAATATCTACTTCATGCTTATGAACTACTGGACTTTGGTTGAATCTAACAATATTGCCCGTGAACGTCAAGAAACCTTTGTTGGTTTTGAAAAATCCAAATATGCCGATGGTTCTTACTTTGACAAATACGTTACAGGACAATATGTTCCTAAATCTGACCGTGTTAAAGAACTTTTCGATAGCCACTTTATTCCACAAGCCAAAGATTGGGAAGAACTTCGTGAATTAGTAAAGAAAGATGGTCTCTATCATCAAAACCGCTTGGCAGTTGCACCAAATGGATCAATTTCTTATATTAACGACTGTTCTGCTTCTATCCACCCAATCACACAACGTATTGAAGAACGTCAAGAGAAGAAAATTGGTAAAATCTACTATCCAGCTAACGGACTCTCAACAGACACAATTCCTTTCTACACTTCAGCTTACGACATGGATATGCGTAAAGTGATTGATGTCTATGCTGCTGCTACAGAACACGTAGATCAAGGTTTGTCATTAACACTTTTCTTGCGTAGTGAACTACCAAAAGAAATTTACGAATGGAAAACAGAAAATAAACAAACAACTCGTGACCTTTCTATCCTTCGTAACTATGCTTTTAACAAAGGGATCAAGTCTATCTACTACGTCCGTACCTTTACAGATGATGGTGGAGAAGTTGGTGCAAACCAATGTGAAAGCTGTGTGATTTAACGAAGTATCTCTATAAACACCGTTGATACTGTTCGTAATTTTTTCTAACTTTTATTCAATTTAGGAGACTGTAAAATTGTTTTTATTTGGTAAGACAAAACAAGAAAATAAAAAATTAAAAATAGAAAACTCTTATTTTAAAAAAGAAATTCTAATTTAAAAAAGGAAAACTCCTTCATGAAAAAGAAGGTTGATAAAGTAGCTTCTGATGGATTGAGACACGGAAGTTCAGAAGGAGCTAAACACTTAGCAGAAAAAAGAAGAAAATAATTTTTTACAAGATTGAAAGAAGAAAATATGTCACAAACTTACTACAAAGCCATTAACTGGAATGCCATCGAGGATGTCATCGATAAATCTACTTGGGAAAAGCTAACCGAACAATTCTGGTTGGATACACGGATTCCGTTGTCAAACGACTTGGATGACTGGAGAAAGTTATCTCTCAAAGAAAAAGATTTGGTCGGAAAAGTCTTCGGTGGCTTGACCTTACTAGATACTATGCAATCACAAACAGGTGTTGAAGCTATTCGTGCCGATGTTCGTACACCCCATGAAGAAGCTGTTTTGAACAACATTCAGTTCATGGAATCTGTTCACGCAAAATCCTACTCTTCTATTTTCTCAACTTTGAACACTAAATCTGAAATTGAAGATATTTTCGAGTGGACCAATAGTAACGAATACTTGCAGACCAAAGCGAAAATCATAAACGACATCTATGAGAATGGAACACCACTTCAGAAAAAAGTTGCGTCAACTTTTCTTGAAACCTTCCTTTTCTACTCAGGCTTCTTCACACCTCTATATTATCTAGGTAATAATAAGCTTGCCAATGTCGCTGAAATCATTAAATTGATTATCCGTGACGAGTCTGTTCACGGAACCTATATTGGCTATAAATTCCAACTTGGCTTTAATGAATTACCTGAAGACGAGCAAGAAAGTTTTCGTGAGTGGATGTATGAACTTCTCTATGAATTGTATGAAAATGAAGAACTCTATACTAAGTCTCTCTATGATGGTGTTGGATGGACTGAAGAAGTCATGACTTTCCTTCGTTACAACGCCAACAAGGCCCTAATGAACTTAGGACAAGATCCACTTTTCCCAGATAGTGCAAACGATGTTAACCCAATCGTTATGAATGGTATTTCTACAGGAACATCCAACCACGACTTCTTCTCTCAAGTTGGTAATGGTTACCTTCTAGGTACTGTGGAAGCTATGCAAGACGATGATTATAACTACGGCCTATAAGAAAAAACGGCTCATTGTCAACTGTAGTGGGTTGATGAAAAGTCACAGCCTAGAGAGAACCAAATTGGTTCTCTCTTTTTTAATGTTCAAAGCGATGAGAATTCTAGTTTTAAAGTTGTCAAAGTTCCGAAAGCCAAAAGCGTTTCGCTTAATGACTTTGATGAGGTTGTTGGTTGCTTCTAGTTTTGCGTTTGAGTAAGGCAGCTCAAGGGCATTAATAATCTTGTTCTTATCTTTCAAAAAGGTTTTAAAAACGGTTTGAAAGATTGGATTTATCTGGTTGATTGTCTGCTCAATGAGACCAAAGAAATGTTCAGTTTTTTTCTCTTGAAAATGAAAAAGCAAGAGTTGATAGAGCTCATAATGTTCTCGGAGTTCTTGAGAGTAAGAAAGTAGCTTTTCTAAAATCTCTTTGTTGGTCAAATGCATGCGAAAAGTCGGACGATAAAAACGTTTATCACTTAGTTTTCGACTGTCTTGTTGGATGAGCTTCCAGTAACGTTTGAGCGCCTTATATTCATGAGACTTTCTGTTAAAACGGTTCATGATTTGAATACGAAGACGGTTCATAGCCCGACTCATATGTTGAACAATATGAAAGCGATCGAGAACGATTTTAGCAGAAGGAAAGAGTTTCTTAGCGATGTCGTAATAAGGACTAAACATGTCCATTGTAATGACTTTGACGCGACTTCTCACTTGTCTGGAATACCTCAGAAAGTGATTGCGAATGGTAGCTTGTGTTCGTCCGTCCAGGATTGCAATAATGTTTAGGGAGTCGAAATCCTGTGCAATAAAGCTCATTTTCCCTTTCTTAAAGCTATATTCATCCCAACTCATATGGGTTGGAAGCCAGGTCGGGTCTGTTTTGAACTGGAATTCTTTTAGCTTGCGTATGACGGTGGAAGTGGATATTGCTAAGTTTTCAGCGATGTCCGTCATGGATACCTTCTCAATGAGTTTTTGGGCAATTTTGTGATGGAGAATAAGGGGTATTTGATGGTTCTTCTTGACTAGAGAAGTCTCAGCTACAGCCATCTTTCCACAAGTTTGACAACGGAAACGACGCTTCCTTAAACGAATTAGTGTCTTATATCCAGCACACTCTAGGTAAGGTATTTTCGATTCTTTCTGGAAGTCATATTTAGTCATTTTTCCTTGACAGTGAGGGCATTTAGGAGCTGGATAATCCAGCTTAGCCATGATTTCTTTATGCGTTCCAGCATCTACATAATCCAAAATGATAATATTCTTGTCTTTAATTCCCAATAAGTTTATGATAGAATTTAATTGTTCCATATGAGTCTTTCTAATGAGTTGTTTAGCGCTTTTCATTATAGGCCATATGGGACTTTTTTTCTACACTCAAAAAGCCCTACACTATCCAAAGTGGTTTTACCCACTACAGATATTATAGAGCCGAAAAAACTAGCTGAGCTAGTTTTTTCTTATCTTCAATACTATATTCGAAAAACAAATAGAAAAAGAGTTCAATCTGAACTCTTTTTAGCTTATTTTGCTTTAACTTCAAAGCCTTCTGCTACACCTTCAGCAAAGTTTTCTTCAACAATGCTAGCACAGTGATCGCAGATTGTTGCATTATAGCTACGTTCCTTGGTAGTTGGATCAATACGACGACAACGATCACAAACTTCACCTGAAGCATGTTCTACAGTGAATGCAACATTTTCAAAGCTCACAGCTGATTCAGGAGCATCTCCTTCAGCAATACTCAATGCTGAAACAATCAAAAGTTGAGCAAGATTTGTGTTCAAACCTTCAAGGAGTTCTTTTACTTCAGCATCTGGATAAGTAGTCAAGTGAGCTTCTAGTGATTTACCGATAACCTTTTCATTACGAGCTTCTTCCAAAGCTTTTTGAGCTTGACCACGGAAATCCATGAATGCTTTCCATTTTTCAAGGATTGCTTCTTGATTTTCGAAAACTTCTGCTTCTGGTAACTCTGACAATTGAACAAAGTCTTCAGTTTCAAATTCAAGATATGACCAGATTTCTTCAGCAGTGTGAGGAAGAATTGGAGTCAAGAGTTTTGTGATCTTAACAAGAATATCGTAAAAGACTGTTTGCATTTGACGACGTTCAAGAGAATCTGCACTCTCAATGTAAACCACATCTTTAGCAAAATCAAGATAGAAAGCTGACAACTCCACATTAATAAAGTTAACCAAAGCTTTGTAGATAGTTAAGAACTCAAAGTTTGCATAAGCATCACGAATGGTCTTAACCAGTTGGTTGAATCGGATAGTCATGTACTGATCCACAGATCGCAATTCTTCAAAGGCTACAGCGTCACTTGTTGGATTGAAGTCTGATGTATTAGCAATCAAGAAACGTAGCGTGTTACGGATTTTACGGTAAGATTCAGATACTTGGCTAAGGATATCCATTGAGATACGAACGTCATTGCTAGTATCTACACTTGTTACCCAAAGACGGAGAATTTCAGCACCAAATTGTTTCTCAACATCGCTAGGCGCAATAGTATTTCCAAGAGATTTGGACATCTTTTCACCCTTACCATCAAGCGCAAAACCTTGAGACAAGAGTTGTTTATATGGTGCGACACCATGATTGGCAACTGATGTGATAAGTGATGAGTTAAACCAACCACGATATTGGTCAGAACCTTCAAGATAAAGGTCAGCTGGATAAGTCAATTCAGGACGATTAACGACAACACCATTCCATGATGAACCTGAGTCAAACCATACATCCATAATATCATTTTCTTTAGTGAACTCACCATTTGGTGAACCTGAATGTGTGAAGCCTTCTGGAAGAAGATCTTTGGCATCACGTTCCCACCAAATAACTGATCCATGCTCTTCAAAAAGTTTAGCCACGTATTCAATCGTTTCTTCAGTCATGATTGGTGTCTTATCTTCAGCATAGAAGATTGGGAGTGGAACACCCCAAGCACGTTGACGAGAGATGACCCAGTCTCCACGGTCACGAATCATATTGTAGAGACGAACTTTACCCCATTCTGAATGGAATTTAACTTTTTCAATTTCATCCAAAATTTCTTGACGGAATTTAGATACAGATGCAAACCATTGAGGGACTGCACGCCAGATAATTGGTTTTTTAGTACGCCAGTCAAATGGGTATGAGTGAGAGATTTCTTCTTTGGCAAGAAGGAGATCACCAAGTTTATCAATGACTGTTGGTACAACTTTATCATAGAACTGACCTGCAAAATCAGGACCTGCATTTTCCATCATGATACCACGTTCATTGACTGTTACAGCAACTTCTAAGCCATTGGCAACACCGACATTATAGTCATCTTCACCAAAACCAGGGGCTGTATGGACGATACCAGTACCAGAGTCCAGTGTAACGTGATCTCCAAGGATAACCAATTCATCGACTTCTGAGTCCCATGGGTGTTCGGTTACAATTTGATCCAATTCTTTCCCTTGGTAAGTTGCAAGTACTTCAACATCTTCCCAAGCAAATTTTTCAGAAAGACTTGGCAATAGCTCAGATGCCACAACATATTTACGGTCAGATCCAGCAGGCTTAACAACTACATAATCAAAATCAGCACCCATTGTCAAGCCTCGAGACGCTGTAATAGTGAATGGTGTTGTCGTCCAAACAACAATATAAGTTTCAGTATCTAAAACACCTTTACCATCCTTAACCTTATTGGCATAGTAAAGAGATGTTGAAACCAAATCATGATATTCAATCTCTGCTTCAGCAAGTGCTGATTCTGATGACCATGACCAATATACAGGTTTCGCCCCCTGATAGATATAACCCTTTTTAGCCATTTCGCCAAAGACACGGATTTGTGCTGCCTCATAGTCTGGTGTCAAAGTAACATATGGGTTATCCCAATCAGCTGAGACACCAAGTCGTTTGAAATCTTCACGTTGCTTGTCAACTTGTGAAAGCGCATAATCACGACACATTTTAAGGTATTCAGAGCGTTCGATTTCTTTACGTTTCACACCTTTTTTAGCCAAAACCTGTTCGATTGGAAGCCCATGAGTATCCCATCCAGGAATATAAGGTGCATAGAAACCAGACATTGATTTAGAACGAACGATAATATCCTTGGAAATTTTATTCATGGCATGTCCAACGTGAATATTACCATTGGCATACGGAGGGCCATCATGAAGGGTGAAGTGCGGTTTTCCTTGGTTCAATTCTTGACGACGTTGATACATATTAGCATCTTCCCACTCTTTTTGCCAGAGAGGTTCTTTATTGGGAAGTCCAGCACGCATCGGAAAAGCTGTCTTACCAAGATTTAGGGTTTCTTTAAGTTTCATTCTATCTCCTCTTCAATATAATTTACAAAATAAAAAGAGCCTTCATCAAAAAGGACGAAAGCTCGTGGTACCACCTTTGTTTAGAGCAAATATAAATTTGCTCCCTCATATGTCCGTAAGGAGGACCAGCCTTCTAACTTACTTGATTCAGTCAGAACAAAAGAAAATGATAACCAGCCAAATAGGGAATGTGGGACTCACACCATCTCCCACTCGCTGAAAATATATTTGGTAAGTTTTATTTTTCTTATTCGCCAATATTCAATTTAAAAGTTTGTGTTTCGTTAAGGTTTACTTCACCTGTTGTTTCAGGTTGAAAATCAAAATCTTCATCTACTGGTGCAGAAGTTGGAGAGTCTGCCGCCTCACTATCGAAAGAAACTGAGTTACCGAAACCAACTGGGATTGAAACAACATCATTTGTTTCTTCAAATTCTTGATTAGAGAAATCTTCAACTTTCTTGTTACTTTCGGCAACACGACGTTGAAGTTCAGCCATTTCATCAGGAGTAAATTGCCGCGTTGCATCAAATGAAGCCGCATCATTTGAATCTGGAACATATTCGTCCAAAACTTTTTCAACAACTTCTTTAAAGGCAGCATCTGAGTTTTGAAGATAAATAGCCGTTGGTTGCAACAATTCACCCCACTCAGGAGCACTTGCCAAGCTAAGTTGACCTTCAACTGCAGCCAAAAGACGTTGATGGAAAACACGACTTTGACGTTTAAGCTCTTCTGTCTCAATAGCAACACGTTTCGCTTCGTCAGTAGCATCACGAAGAATCTCAGATGCTTTAGATTTAGCTTCTTCAACCAAATGCGTTGCATTGAAGTTAGCTTTATTAATCAAGTTAGCTGATTCGTCAGCTGCTGAAGCTTTAACTTTTTCAGCTGTTTCTTGAGCCAAGATAACTGATTTGCTTAATGATTCTTTCATTTCATCAAAGTATGCCAATTTTTCTTCGAGCTCTTTTACACGAAAAGCAAGCTCGCGATTATCACGAACTAAATCTTCATAATCATCTACGATAATGTCAAGAAATTCATCTACTTCTTGTTCATTGTATCCACGAAATTTAGTTTTGAACTGTTTATCTCTAATATCAAGTGCTGTGATTGCCATTGCAGGCCTCCTTTATTTTTTTACCATTTCTTCAAGCTCTTTTACACGAGCAGCAAGTTCACGATTTTTATGAACTAATTCTTCATAACCATCTACGATAATATCAAGAAATTCATCTACTTCTTCTTGATTGTAATCACGAAATTTAGTTGTAAACTGTTTTTCGATAATCTCAAGTACTGTAATTGCCATTACAGATCTACTCTATTTACATTACCATCTCTGATGATTTTAAATTAAATGCCTACTTTTTTCTTCGTATCAGCATGCTATTAATAGTGACTTTAGCCTTACCAGATTTTGAAAATCCTTCCTGTTCGGCCAATCGAAATCGACCGTGACCCCGAACCGAAATCATATCACCAATAGTAATCAACTGGTCAATCTTCTCAACTTGTCTATAATTTAATTTGACTTTACCAGATGTAATTAGCTGCAAGGCCCTAGAGCGTGATAAATTTAACACGGTTGCTAACACATTGTCAAGACGCATGCTAGAAAGTAAAACAAAAGAATGTAAGTAATTTTCTTGATTTGTAATCCAATCCTCTTCACTAACTTCCTTAAGTGTAACGGAAACATTACCAATCTTTTGGATAGTCATTATAGCATAGTTTGCTAGGTGAGATGCTATCGAAAATTGAATACGTCCATCGTCATTGATAATGATATCACCAAATACTTGTCGTTCAAGTCCAAGTTGATTAATCAAAGCCCCCAAAACTTTTGGATGAGTCAAGGTGTTAAACTGTCTTGCATAAAAAACCTCTAACCGCTTAATCTCAAAGTCATCATCAGAGAGCTCATAATAATCCGGAGCAATAATAACTCTTCGGTACTCCTCCGTCTCAAGATTCGAACTTACAAAGAATTTTAAATGATAGTAGTTTGCTAAATCTTCAATAATTTGAATCTCACGGGGATTTAAGAAATCAGTCAAATAAGGACTATACCTATCTTCAACCAATTGGCAAAATCCCCTGACCCTTTCTAAAAAAGGACGTTCATCTAACGAATAATGCTGTTCAATATTTTTATTTTCTGACATCAGAATAGAATATTCCTAAGAATAGTGAGAGAAAAATTCAACAAAAGAACGATTACGATGATTGAAAAGTCAACACCAGCAAAGACCAGATTCAGACGACGAAATGGCGCAAGAATCGGATTAACAATTTGTCTAATGGTTCTTCCAAGGCTAGTGTCATAGGCTCCTGGAAACCAAGATAACAAAGCGTAGACAACAAGAAGTATCTCTGCAACGTTAACGACACGTGCCCAAATAACATATAGTAATATAGACATTGCTTAACGTCTCTTCATGTCAAAGTCAAAATTGGCTTCTTGATTTCCATGTGCCAAACCAATCTCTTCAATATCAACAACAACATTGATTGGTGTAAGCAAATACATTGAAGAACCAACTCTTTGAAGATTTCCAGTAAGTACTTTACTTGCACCATCAATGAAATCTAAACATCGACGAGCTTGTGCCTCTAACATATACTGAAAATCAATCAAAATACATTCATTTTCGATCAAAAGCTCTACAATTTCCTGAGCATCTTCATACTTCTTAGGATATTTAATTGCAATTGTTGTTTTTGTTGTACTCATTTGATGTGGTCCCTGATTTGCTTGTGAACGACTCAAAGGTAAACTACGAAGAACTTGTGTCTCCTGCAAGTCTGTGTTAACATGTTGACGACGAGGAGGAACTGTTGCCTGTGGACGCTCAGGTTGACGTTGCTGATGAGGTGGTGTCTGCACTGGTCTCTGCGCTTTTACAGGGCGTTTTTTCTCTTCTTCTTTTGAAGCATCTTCATAATCGGTTACTTCGTCGGTATCAAAATATGAAACAATTTTATCAATTGTGTCTTTTAATGCCATAAGGTTAATCTCCGTTCTCTTTAAAGAATGCATTGCCGATTCTGACAAAAGTTGATCCATTTTGAATTGCCCTATCAAAATCTCGACTCATCCCCATGCTTAATTGATCACAAGGAACATTCTTTAGTTTTTTCTCTTGAATTGATTTTCTAAGTTCATTTGTCTGTGAGAAAATTTCATCAAGTTCTTGATCATCTGCATCAATTGGTGCCATTGTCATTAGTCCAACAACACAAATGTTATCAAGATTTTCAATTTGGTCTAGAATTGTATCAAGTTCTTCAGGTGAAAAACCATGTTTTGATTCTTCACCTGAAATGTTAACTTGAAGGAAACATTTAATCGTATGATTAGCACGCTTTTGAATTTCTTCTGCTAGTTTTACAGAATCCAAGGCGTGAAAATAATCAACTAAATTAATAACATCTTTTACTTTTCGACGCTGTAAGGTACCAATAAGGTGCCAGGTCAAATCAAAATTATTTAAAGCTTGATACTTGTCTAAGAATTTATCCACGCGATTTTCAGCAATGTGTTTAATTCCTGTTTTAACCAATTCTTCAGCAATATCACTAGAGACATATTTGGTTACGGCAATAATATTGACTTCATCACTAGAGCGATTAGCCTTTTCACAAGCCGCCTTTACCGCTTGATAAACATTTTTTTTATTTTCTTCTATAGTCATCATTAACGATTTTTAAAGAATGGTGGTGTTTCCAACTCATCATCATCCTCAACTTCACTTGAGAATGTAGACATAGTCAGCTGACTATCTAATTGGCCAGTTTCAGGACGTGAAATATTATCACGTCTTAAGTCCCAGTTTCCAAAAGCAGACTGCTCTTGTTGAGGTACTACCGCTGCAGGACGAACCCCTGCTTGAGGCATAGAAGGTGTTTCATTATAGTCAGAATTTGGTTGACGTTCAAATGAAGGTTGAGAAACTGGACGTTGTTCTTCTTGAATTACTTGTTGAACAGGTGCTGCCGGTTGTGACGGTATCGATGTCACTTTGCGAGGTTGAGCTTTCACTCCCGCTACTTTATCAGCACGATCTTGACGAACTCCTGTAGCAACAACAGTTACGCGAATCTCATCTTTCAATGTATCATCAATTGATGTACCCAACCAAATGTTAACACCGTTACCAGCTGCTTGACCAACAATTTCAGAAGCTTCTTCAGCCTCTGTAAGAGTCATATCAAGACCACCAGTTACGTTAACGATTACGTCTTCTGCACCATCAATAGTAGTTTCAAGAAGTGGCGAGAAGATTGCTTTGCGTGCAGCTTCAACAATACGTTCTTCACCAGAACCAATACCAATACCCATAAGCGCATTACCTTTGTTTGCCATAACTGTTTTCACATCAGCAAAGTCAAGGTTAATCAATCCTGGATTAGTGATAAGATCCGTAATACCTTGAACACCTTGGCGGAGAACATTATCTGCTTCACTAAGGGCTTCAAGAAGTGGAGTTTTCTTATCAACAATTTCAAGAAGATTGTTATTTGAGATAATAAGAAGTGTATCAACTTGCTCACGCAACTCTTGAATACCTTCAACCGCATAAGCACCACGTTTATTACCTTCAAATCCGAACGGACGTGTTACAACTGCAACTGTCAATGCACCTAAGCTTTTGGCAATACGTGCAATTACTGGAGCTGCTCCTGTACCAGAACCTCCGCCCATACCAGCAGTGATAAATACCATGTCAGATCCTGTAAGCGCCTCCGTAAGTGTTTCTTCACTTTCTTCAGCCGCCTTACGACCAACTTCAGGTTGACCTCCGGCACCAAGTCCACGGGTCAATTTAGGGCCCAATTGGATAACTGTTTCTGCTTTTGAAGAGCTGAGCGCTTGAATATCAGTATTAGCTGCGATAAATTCAACACCAGAAAGACCTTCTTCAATCATTCGGTTGATGGCGTTTCCCCCGCCTCCACCGACACCGATAACTTTAATTACCGCACCTTGAACAGATGCGCTATCAAATGAAAAACTCATTTTATTTCCTCGCTTTATCTAGATTAAATTAATCGAACATACTACCAAAGATACCACGAACACGATCTCCAAGTTTTTGTTTTGGTTCATGATCTCCTTCTTCAACTGTCATAGGCACTTCAATTGTATTCTCAACTGGAATAGGGTTAGGTTGTGGAGCCACTCGTGACGCTGGGGATGGTGCTGGAGTTCTATCGAAACTTAATGCAGGAGCACCTTTATCAATAGGTTTACGACGGAGATACTCTTCACCAGATACTGCTCGTTGAGCAATGATATCAACATCTGTAAGAAGGCCAACATACTCAACAAGACTGATCACATTTGCAAACATTGGATTACGAATACCTACTTGATTTGGTACGTAAAGTTTGACATTTGTCTCAAAAAGCTCTTGAGCAACTTCAACTACACCAGGCATAATGGCTGTACCACCCACAAGGACGATACCACCGGGTAAATCAAGTAGACGACCTCGAGTCAAATCTTGTTTCACTCTGTCCAAGATATGTTTTACACGAGCTGAGATGATTTCAGCAAGGTACTTTTCAGTGATTTCAACAGGTGAATCTTCACCTACAACTTCAACTTGAACAGTTTCAGATTCACTGGCTTCGTCAATATCAGCATTACCAAAATTAAACTTAAGCGCTTCTGCAATCTGCATAGAAGTCTTCAAAACCTTTGAAATATCCTTTGTGATGTATTCGCCACCTTCAGAATAAATATTGGTAAACTGAAGTTCTTGCGCACGCATACTTGCAACGGTAGTTTGACCGCCACCCAAATCAATGACTGTAGCACCAAACTCACGTTCACCTTCATTTAAGACCGCACGTGTCATCGCAAGAGGGGAGATAATAATATTTTCAACCTTTATACCTGCACGCTCAACTGTCTTACGGAGATTGTGAAGAATTGTTGTTGGTCCTGTGTAAATGAGGCCTCTCATTTCAAGACGAATCCCCATCATTCCTCTAGGATCACGAATCCCTTGGAATCCATCAACGATAAATTCTTCAGGAACTAGTGAGATAACCTCACGCTCAGGTGTAATGCTCTTAGTCAAGGCTGAGCGAACAACACTTTCAACATCTTCATCTTTGATTTCTTTTGATTCACTTGTTACAGGAATCATACCTTGTGTAGGCTCAATTTGAAGAAGATTGGCTGGAAGCCCAACATTCACTTGCTCAATCACAATACCAGCTTTTTCTTCTGCCTGTTCAATAGCTGTTTTGATTGATTTTGCTGCAGCGTCAATATCAACAATGATACCATCTTTCACACCAGAACTTTTAACATTACTTACTCCGATGACATTCATTGATCCATCAATAAACTCAGCAACAAGAACCTTAATCGAGCTAGTTCCTATATCTAATCCTGTAAAAAAGCCATCTCTAGCCATTCACTCGACCTCTCAATCTTTCCATTCAATATCTTTGTAAACTGTATAAAAACAGAATTATTCGGATACTATTGTACCATAAAAAAACGTAAAATGTCAGCATTTTACGTTTTTATTATTCAATATTAGCCTTGAGCAAGGGAAGTTTGTAGAGTTGTTCCTTGATTAACGGTTGGTTTTTCTACTTCTTGAACATCTGAATTTTCAGCATTAGCTTCTGACTCAGAATTCTGTTCAGTTGATGTCGTTGTTTCTTGACTCTCCTCAGAAGTTTCTCTATCTTTCTTCTTATCTATCTTGCTTTTATCTTTCTTTTTATCCTCATCAGTTTTTGATGACTCTACTTCAGGAGTTGTTGTATAGAGGCCAACCTCCATATCTACAATACTTCCATCTGAAAGTCTACTCTTAATTTTCTCGTAATAAGGTAGCTTAGTCGTTAATTGAGAGAGGGGAACACGAATAGAATTGCCATCATATAACTCAATTGTCAGCAAATCTGATGTTGCTTTTGTAGGCGTTAAATTAATAATTTGAATATTATGCTTGATTTTACTATCAAGTTTATTCAACTCTTTTACCAAATCTTCAATTTTCTTTTCATCATCCATCTTTAAAGTGATAAATTTATCTGGTAGATTTCCTGTCGAAACAGTCCCTCCAGTCTTACCACTTTCAAGAATAGAAACATATCCATTTGATGTTTGACGATAGGCCACGATAGGATATTCTTTCACTGCAATATTAAATTGATTTGGAAAACTATAAGTTACTGTTGCCTTTTTGACCCAAACATTGGTCTTTTCAACAGTTGATGCAACCTCTCCTTGGTTGAAAAAGACGTGAGTGATATAATCTGTATCAAGAATACCACTTGCAAGTTTCACATCTTCCGCTAGAGCGTTTTTTGTTCCTGACACTGTAAGAAACTTTTGCTTAGACCAAGGCGAGATAAAGAAGAGTGAAAATACGATTAAAATAGCAGCTATAAAAATAACAAGTCCTGCAAGGTTTTGTTGTGCAATTGGGAGATTACTAGTCCTATTAACTTTTTTTCTTTTTTTCTTCTTGGCTTTTTTTTTCTTTTTCACCTTCTTCTTTTCCGATACTTTGTTTTCGACTGAAGTATTCTCTTTCTCTATGCCTTCAGAATCTTCGATCTCTTTTTTTCTTAAAAATTCCAAGTTTCGCTTTTGCCACTCCGTCAGAACTTGTTTTTCTTGTGAATTTTGTTCCTTTTTTGCCATGAAATTCCTTTATTTATTTGAAATACTAGTTACTAATAGGTGATAAAAATCATCAGGAGATGTGATTTCCTCAGATTTTGCCATAGCTTCTTTGTAAGTCTCTGCATTTTCAACAAGTTGTTCAAGCTCATCATTCAAAGTTTCCCAACGTAAATCATGTTCCTGTAATTTACGGGCATAACCTTTTCGTTCAAAATAGGCAGCATTTTCAAGTTGATCTCCACGACTAGCTTCTTTTCCCAATGGAATGATCAAATGTAGTTTTTTCATCGTTAATAATTCAAAAATGGTATTTGAACCACCACGAGTTACAACTAAATCCGCCATATCCATAAGAGGTTGGTACAAGTCTGTCACATAATCAATTCGGTATAGATGAGGTTGTAAGGTATTTAATGACGAATCTCCAGAAATATTAATGATATTGTAGTGTTCAATCAGTTGTGGAGTACTGCTAATAAAATCATTAAAAACCTTTGCACCAGCTGATCCACCAATAAAAAGAACGGTTTTCAAATTTGTATCAAACTGTTTCTTAATATTATCAAGGACACCTTGTTGGTCTGCTTGTGCCATACCAATCTTTGTAATAGCGCCAACATGTTTTGTCTTTGTCAACGCTTTTGATTGCTCAAAAGTCGTAAACATCGTAGTCGCAAACTTGTAAGCAATTTTATTGGCTAATCCCATAGAAAGATCAGACTCATGAACATAAACAGGGACTCCTAATAATTTAGAAGCAATCACTGGGGGTACAGAAACAAATCCACCCTTTGAAAAAAGTGCCTGTGGACGAATCTTTGCAATTATCGCAATGGATTGAAGAATTCCCCAACTAACTTTAAAAACGTCAAGCATATTTTGCCATGAAAAATAGCGACGTAGCTTCCCCGTAGCAATACTGTGGAAGGTAACATCTAAACCAGATTTAGACATTTGTTCATGTTCGATGCCATGTTTATCACCAATATAATGAACTTCCCATCCATCTTTAATGAACTTTGGAATTAAGATAAGATTGAGAGTCACATGTCCAACTGTTCCGCCACCGGTAAAAACAATCTTTTTCGATTTTGCCATAGCTTATCCTTTCAATTGTTCAACAGTTGTGATAAACTCATCACCACGCACTTCGAAATTCTTGTACATATCCCAACTCGCGTTAGCAGGACTCAATAAAACAACATCTCCTGCACTTGCTTGATCAAAAGCAATACGTGTTGCATCAGCTACATCTTTAGCATTAAAATAAGGTACACCTGCCTTATCAGCAGCACGTTTAACACGAGGAGCGGATTCTCCCAAAATGATCATTTTCTTGACTCCTGTAATATCAGGAACAAGCTCATCAAATTCATTACCACGATCTAAACCACCAGCAATCAAAATGACTTTACTATTATCGAAGCCAGAAAGTGCTTTTTGTGTCGCTAAAATATTTGTTGACTTACTATCATTATAGAATTTCACATCATTAATCGTATCAACAAATTGAAGACGGTGCTTAACCCCACCAAAGCTTGCGAGAGTTTCTTTGATTGCCTGGTTTGAAACGCCTGATAATTTTGCTACAGCAATTGTCGCTACGGCATTTTCAACATTGTGACTTCCTGGAACACCAAGTTCATCAACTTGCATTACCAATTCACCTTTGAAGTAGAGACCACCATTTTCCAAATAGGCACCATCTACTTTTCCCACAGTTGAGAACGGAACGACTTGCGCATTGGTTTTTGTAGCCAACTCCTTAGCCAAGTCTTGATTAAAGTTTAGAATAACAAAATCATCTGATGTCATTTGATTTTGAATATTCCATTTGGCCTCTACATATGCTTCGAAACTACCGTGATAATCAATATGTGTTGGCATCAAATTAGTAATAACTGCAATATGGGGATGGAAGCTGTCAATTCCCATCAATTGGAAAGAAGACAATTCCATAACTAAGGTGTCTTGAGCGGTCACTGATTGGGCAACTTCTGATGCAGGAAAACCAATATTCCCTGACAAGACACCAGACTTGCCACCATGATTTAGGACATCAGCAATCATAGTTGTCGTTGTTGTCTTACCGTTTGAGCCAGTTATACCAATAATCGGTGCTTCTGACACGAGGTAAGCTAATTCAACTTCAGTCCATACTGGAATTCCTTTTTCCAGCGCACAGGCTACCATTGGATTGTCATAACGAATTCCAGGATTCTTGACCATTAGTTCAAAATTTTCATCCAAAAGTTCAAGAGGATGTCCACCACAAACAACCTTAATTCCTTCTTCAAGAAGAGCTTGAGCCGAAGGGTTTTCCTCAAATGGTTTTCCGTCATTAACAGTGACGATGGCTCCTAACTTAGCCAAGAGTCGAGCAGCTGCTTCACCAGACTTTGCTAAACCAAGGACCAAAACTTTTTTATTTTCAAATTGTGTTACTGATTTCATAATTCGTCCATTCTCTCAAATTGTATCATAACCATTTTACCTTTTATCCCAACCTATTTCAAGAAGTTACCTCTTCTAAGCATAGAAAAAAAGCCAACCTAATCGATTGACTTTTTAAGGTTTATGCTACTCAATTTTCTTCCTGTTCAGTTTTTTCATGATTTAACTCTGACATGGAAAAGAAATCTTTTAAGGTAAAATAACTCAATACAAACATTCCCACCGTGACAAAAAACTCACCAGGTAAACTGAAAAATTTGATGATTGATAACACTGCTAAAAGTAATAGCAATGCTGAGGTAACCATGACAAAGAGGAGGTTCATAGTGTTTTTTACCGACTTGGGTGCAATAAAGAAATAAAATGACAAAATCAATATGGCAACAATCAGATAAAACATCCCTTCTCCTCCCTATAAATTATTCAGCTTCTGCCGCTTTTTTCTTACGCTTGTTGGCTTTATCACGCTCTGCTTTATTCAAGATTTGTTTACGCAAGCGGATAGATTCAGGTGTTACTTCCATGTACTCATCATCATCCAAGAATTCAAGAGATTCTTCAAGTGTCAAGATACGTGGAGTCTTGATTACGGCTGTTTGGTCCTTAGTAGCTGAACGCACATTTGTCATTTGTTTTGCTGTAGTGATATTAACACCAAGGTCATTTTCACGAGCATTTTCACCAACAATCATACCTTCATATACTTCTGTACCAGGATTAACAAAGATTGTACCACGTTCTTCGATACGCATAATTGAGTAAGTTGTCGCCTTACCTGTATCAATAGAAACAAGGGCACCACGGTGACGTCCACCGATTTCTCCTGCTACAACTGGCAAGTATTGGTCAAAAGTATGGTTCATGATACCGTAACCACGTGTCATAGACAAGAATTCCGTAGAAAATCCAATAAGTCCACGTGCTGGTACAAGGAAAATAATACGTGTTTGACCATTACCAACCATTTGCATATCAAGCATATCACCTTTACGTTCTGAAAGGGCTTGAATAATAGAACCTTGGTACTCTTCAGGAGTATCAATTTGAACACGTTCAAATGGTTCACATTTTACACCATCAATTTCTTTAATGATAACCTCTGGACGAGATACTTGAAGTTCATAGCCTTCACGACGCATTGTTTCAATAAGAATTGACAAGTGCAATTCACCACGACCTGAAACCGTCCATTTATCAGGTGAATCAGTAGGATCTACACGAAGAGAAACGTCCGTTTGCAATTCTGCCAAAAGACGTTCTTCAACCTTACGTGATGTTACGTGTTTACCTTCACGACCAGCAAATGGTGAGTTGTTGGCCAAGAAAGTCATTTGAAGGGTTGGTTCATCAATACGAAGTACTGGCAATGGTTCAACAGCATCTGTTGGTGTGATAGTTTCACCAACGAAGATATCCTCCATTCCTGAGATGGCAATCAAGTCACCAGCCTTGGCTTCTTCAATTTCACGACGCTCCAAACCAAAGAAACCAAAGAGTTTCGTAACACGAAAGTTTTTCGTTGTTCCATCAAGTTTTGAAAGGGTAACTTGATCACCGACTTTTACAGATCCACGGAAGACACGTCCAATACCGATACGTCCAACAAAATCATTATAGTCAAGAAGGGACACTTGGAATTGGAGTGGCTCATCTGAGTTATCTACAGGAGCTGGGATGTGATCAATAATAGTGTCGAAGATTGGAGCCATAGTATGCTCTTGATCAGCAGGATTATCAGACAATGATGATGTTCCGTTAATAGCTGATGCATAAACAACTGGAAATTCCAATTGATCATCATCTGCACCAAGCTCGATGAAGAGTTCTAGAACTTCATCAACAACTTCTTCAGGACGAGCTGATGGTTTATCAATCTTGTTAACAACAACAATTGGTGTTAAATTTTGCTCAAGAGCTTTTTTCAATACAAAACGTGTTTGAGGCATAGTTCCTTCGTAGGCATCAACAACAAGGACAACCCCATCAACCATTTTCATGATACGTTCAACTTCTCCACCAAAGTCTGCGTGCCCCGGTGTGTCCATGATATTGATACGAGTACCTTTGTAAGCAACAGCTGTATTCTTAGCAAGGATAGTAATACCACGTTCTTTTTCAAGATCGTTAGAGTCCATTGCACGCTCATCAAGTTCCTTACGTTCATCAAGGGTATGTGATTGTTTCAACAATTCATCTACAAGTGTTGTTTTCCCGTGGTCAACGTGCGCAATAATAGCAACATTACGGATGTCTTCTCTATATTTAGTCATTTTTTCCTCTTTAATTTTTATTTCAACTTTTCAAGTATACCACAATTTTAAGAAAATGGCAGAACCCAAACCAATTGTAAACGTTTTTCAATAAGAAAAAGGTGTAATAAGACCCCAGTTGGTCAGATACACCTTTTCACATTATTTTTGAATTGTAAGAGCTAGACTGGCAGCTCCAATGATACCAGCATCATTACCAAGCTCAGCCAATTTCACTTTTGTTGTACGACGTACTTGTGGGAAAGCATAACGTACAAAATAACTTTCTACTCTACTACGTAAGAATTCTCCAGCAGCTGAAACACCACCACCGATAACTACAGAATCAGGGTTAAGGATGTTTGAAATATTTGCTGTGGCAAGTCCAAGGTATTCTGACACCTTGTCAACAATGCTATCTGCGAATTTATCTCCCTCAGCAGCAGCCATAAAGATATCTTTACTTGTTACTTGTTCACCATTATCTACAGCAGCCTTAATGGCTGAATCGCCTTCATATTCCTCGGCCATATGACGTGCCAAACGAACCACACCAGTTGCTGAGGCTACAGTTTCCAAACAGCCATTATTGCCACATGTACATTCAAAACCTGTTTCAGGTTCAACAATAATGTGACCAATTTCACCACCAGCACCAGCAACACCATGAATTAAGTTACCATCAGCGATAACACCGCCACCTACACCTGTTCCAAGTGTTACAAAAACAACATCCGGATTGTTGGCACCAGCACCAACCCAGCGTTCACCCAGTGCAGCCACATTAGCGTCATTATCAATAGCGAATGGAATACCAAGTTCTTTTTCAATGACAGAGCCAACTTCTTGAGTTTCTGCCCAGTTCAAATTAAAAGCACCCGTTACTGTTTTATTTTCACGGTCAACTGCACCTGGAGATCCCATACCAATTCCAATGAAGTCTTCAGCAGTAAGTCCATACATTTCTAAACGGTGTTTCAAAGACTCTACAATGTTAGGAACGATGTGGCAACCATTTTCAAGCGTATTTGTTTCAATAGCCCATTTTTCCTGAACGCTACCTTCTGCAGTCAAAATACCAAATTTGACGGTTGTTCCACCAAGGTCAATACCCAAGAGTTTTTTGCTCATTTTCTTTCTCCATTTCAATGCGATGCTCACGTCGTAAAACCATTTCAGCAGATAGATAGTTGTCTTTATCAATTAAGCTATTCTGGTAAAGAGCCTCTAACTCAATTTTCATCATCTCAATATCATAAAGTCTTTTACCTAGATAAACTATTATGCCAAATTGCTTCAACAGCTGTTGAACATCATATAAAGTTTTCATAGCAATATTTTAGCAAAAAGCTTCATTCATGACAAGAGACTATTGAAAACCTTTACAATTTGTCAATTCAAAATTTAAAACCCAAGTCAGTAAGACTCAGGTTTCAATCTATTGACAATTCGGACAAATGCCATGTAAAATCATTTGTTCACGAGTGATACGAAATCCTGTTTGCGATTCGACCTCTTCCTTGAAAGAAGGAATTGGTAAGTCTAAGTCAGTGATATGACCACATTTTTCACAAACAATATTCAAATGATCATGTCCCATAAAATCATAGTAGGTCGTATTATCATTGTTTACTTTAATTTCTGAGACGATTCCCTCTTCAACCAAAACTTTTAGATTGTTATAAACAGTCGCAAGACTCATACCTGGATTATCAGGGAGGAGATCATAATATATCACATCCGCACTAGGGTGCTGATCAGACATCATCAAATAACGGATAACAGCTTTGCGAGACTCCGTCAATCGAATTCCCTTTGCCTTTAACTGATTCAAGACATCTTCATAAACGCTTAAACTACGACGATGCTGAGACATATCGCCCCTCCCTTCTTCTAAAAGTATTATACACTTTTAGAGGAACTCTTGACAATCATCTTAACTCAGAAAATGCTTATTTCAAGCCAGGTTCTTTACCAAGTTCAGCAGTCAACATCCAGACTGTTTTATCAATTTCTGACTTAGCTGCTGTAAAGATATCGTTTGAAGGAGCATCTCCTTCTTCATCTGTAATATCCAAACCAACTTGGAACAAAACTGACAAGTATTTATATGTATCAACCAACAACTGGATTTGATCAATCATTGACTTATCAAAAGTACCTGTAGTTTCCGTCAATCCTGAATTAGATGAAAACTCAACAAGTGTTGAAAATGGCTCCCCACCAATGGTAATCAAACGCTCGCTAATATCATCAAGATGACCGTTCAAGCTATCCATCAATTCATCCATTTTTGGGTGAAGATAAAGGAAACCAGGGCCACGCATATACCAGTGTACTTGGTGGACAATTGAAGCTGCCACAGACAAATCAGCAACTGCTTGATTCAAGACTGCTTTTGTTTTTGTATTTGTTGATGCTGTAACGTGATCATTAACTGTTTTAGTGATTGTTTCTTTGATTGTATATACCATATCATTTCTCCTTATTTAGAATCACAATTATTTACTCCTTTATTTTAGAATATTTCTAAACAAGAGTCAAATAAAATAATTTTTTTTGACTCTTTTTCGAATACTTAGGTATGTTAAGTATCATTTATTTTTTTCTAGGAGCTTCCTTAGGCTCATTTATTGGCTTGGTTTGTGACCGTTTCCCCGAAGAATCCATAGTGACTCCTAGTAGCCACTGCAGCTCTTGTAAGCACTCATTGCGATTTTTTGAGATGGTACCTGTCTTCTCACAACTTATTCTAAAATCTAGGTGTCGTTTTTGTCAAAAACCTATTCCTTATCGTTATCTCTTTATTGAACTGTTCTGCGGAGTAGTCTGTTTGCTCTTTTTACACCACTTTCTAGATTTCGCTGAAGCCTACTTTATTATTTTCAGTCTCTGTCTAACTCTCTTTGATTTAAAACATCAATCATACCCACTTCTCATTTGGCTACTTGGAACTGCGCCTCTCATTTTTATGGGAGACTTTTACCTAACCTTTACTTTAGGACTCACACTTGCTAGCATATCTTATCTTAAACGGTTAAATATTGGAGAAGGTGATTTTCTCTACTTGGCAAGCGCTTCACTCATTTTCCCACTTTCTCAAATACTACTGGCTATCGAAATAGCTTGTCTTTTGGGACTTATCTATTTCCTAGTCAGTAAAAACCTCAAGCAAAAAATCGCATTTGTTCCTTTTTTGTTTGTAAGTATTTTATTTCTCACCTTCATCATATAAAGCAAAAAAGCCGATTATTTCGGCTTTTTGGTTTATTAATTCATATTAACACGGTGCCACTCGTTAATGACATAACAGAGCATACTCAATTGTTGAAGACCCCAACCACTAATTTCCGATGAGTCTTCAGTCGATCCACCAAGATAACGTGTATAGATAGCTACCATGTAAGGTGTGTCTTCCATAACAATAGCATCAACGTTCAGTGCTTCACGGACATAACCTGGTTTTTGATAAATCGTTAAATCAGGAAGGTAGGTCTTATAGTACTCATTAGGGAATGATTCACCAATGTAATGGAGAATATCCTTGTAGTTGTCCCGATGCTTCCAAAGGTAATCCAAAACTTGAATGTAATAATCTGTTGTTGTCTTATTACCATGCATTTGGATAGTCTTAACATCACCTTTTGATTTACCATATTTATCAAGCATACCATAGAATTTCTCCATACCACCTAAGCGTTCTGCCAAAGCATAAGCTGGAGTATTTTCAGAGTATACAAGAGAATATTCTTGCATTTCTGGAATGGTCATTGAACCACCAAAGGTAGCAACATAATTATCATGCTCACCTTGATACTCATACTCAGTGTTCGTAATATCAAAACGTTCCGTTAAAGAAAGTTTGCCTTTATTGACCTCATCCATGACAAGCATGTTTAATGGCAATTTGTAGGTAGAGCCTGCAGTCATTGGCTGAGTATCATTCATGGAATAATGCTCATTAGTTTTGGTATTCTTATATGAGAAAGCAATTTGGCTAGAATTAATACCTTGATCAGCCAGATAAGCTTCGACCACTTGGTTCAAAGTCATATTGGCATAGTCATAAGTCAAACCATTGGTCGCCATCGTGTTAGCATCAGCATCCATAACAGCTTGTTTAGCTTCAGCTGACTTGTCGGTTGGTGTGACCTTTTCCTCTTTTTCCTTCTCATCTTTTTTAGCCACTTTTGAACTGGAACCAAAAATATTTCCAAAGTTACCTGAGTGACCAGCTTGCTTACCACGCCCTGCTAGAGCAAGCATAGCAATAAACAAAAGAACTACCAAAGCACCTAGGAAAGCCAAAATAAGGTAAGCTTTTTTATCATCTCGAGATGACTTGAATTTTGACCTATATCTAGATTTCTTAGAACGTTCGCTCCTTAATGCTATGGGTTCAGTTTTAGTTTCCTTTTGTTCATCTACTACTAGTGTTTCCTTAGCAGGTTTCTTACCTACTGATTTTTTATAAGACTTTTTGTATTCTTTTTTCGCTTCTTTCCTCTTGGACTTTTTGGCGTCTTTTTGAAGGTCTTGTTCTAGCGAATCTCTCTTCTTGTCTTTAGTTTTTCGGCGACTTCCACTATTCTTTTCGCTTGAATATTTTTCCTTTTTTTTCATAACAATAATAGTTTAAGCTATAATACCCTAAAAAGCAAGGAGATTTTACAGCCATATTACAAAAAAATCACCCTCAAGAATGAGGATGATTCTAGACTTATTTAGCTGCTGCGTAAAGCTCAGCAACTTTGTTCCAATTGATGATTTCAAAGAAGGCTTTGATGTAGTTTGGACGTACGTTACGGTAGTTTAAGTAGTAAGCATGTTCCCAAACGTCAAGTGCCAAGATTGGTTTTTTACCGTCTGAGATTGGTGTATCTTGGTTAGCAGTTGAAACAACTTCAAGTTTACCTTCTGCGTTAACCACAAGCCATGCCCAACCTGAACCAAAACGAGTTGTTGCTGCTGCAGTGAAAGCTTCTTGGAAAGCTTCAAATGAACCAAAAGCTTCGTTAATAGCAGTTGCTACTTCTGCAGTTGGTTCTTGTTTTTCAGGTGACAAAAGTTCCCAGAAAAGTGCGTGGTTAAGATGTCCACCACCATTGTTAATAAGTGCTTGACGGATATCTGCTGGAATTTTTTCGACATCAGCCAAAAGCGCTTCAAGGTCTTCACCAATTTCAGGGTGTTTTTCAAGTGCAGCATTAGCGTTTGCGACATAAGTTGCGTGGTGTTTGTCGTGGTGAAGAGTCATTGTTTCAGCATCAATGTATGGTTCCAATGCATCATAAGCGTAAGGAAGATCTGGAAGGATAATAGCCATATTAAAGGTCCTCATTTCATTTTTTCTTCATTTTACCCTAAAATGATAGAGCTTTCAAAAAATTTGCTTACTAAATCACGAAAAATCTCAAATATTAACGATGTGAGCCAATCTTTAGAAGTGCTAAATCAAACAAGTACTCTTTATCGTAAGTCCCAGTTTTAATCTGATAATCAGTCTCAATCAAACTTTTGATACTCGTCTTCAAAAATTCTATAGATAAAGGACGACTGCCTCTAAGAGCATAGCGGATTTGATATGGATTAACTTTACGTCCTAGATAATCCGAAAGGCTTACGACAATTTGCTGCTCACTTTTACCTTGAGCAGATAGGAGTTTCACTTGTAAATAGGTACGAAATTGTCCCAACATAACCGCTATTAACTTAATGTCGTCCTCTCCCTGAAGGCGCAAATCATGGACCAGTCCACGTACCCCATTAAGGTCACCTCTTAAAAGGAGTTGGGTCATATCAAAGATATTATCCTGCAAGCTCTTTGGAATGGCTTCGGCAATATCCTTGGATGAGATGTTTCCTTCCGATTTGTAGCCCTTTAAAAAGGTCATGTTTTTTTGAACATCTGAAAAGTCAAAATTTGACTTGATTAAGAGCTCCTCAAAAACACCTGTATCAAAAATAAGTCCCTCTTGATGCGCTTTTTTTTGAAAATACGTTTTAAGTTCCACATCCTTTAGAGGACTGGTTTCAAGTACCAAGGCATCACGCTTTAATAGTTTTACTAAGCGACGCTTACCGTCAAGTTTACCCGATGCCATTAAAACAAGTCGGGTCGTTTCCACAGGTGACTGAAGATAATTTTCAAGCCGTTTTAGCTCCTTATCATCCAGATAAGATTTTTTCGCTGTGGTCATATCCGTGAAATGATCAAAAATAACCACCTTTTCATCCGCAAAAAAAGGCATACTTTCTAAATCCAGTTCAGCCTCCTGATAGGTCGTCTCAGACATATCAAAATAGGAATAGGTCAAGTCACTGGGATCAAAACCGATTTGTTTTAAAAATGTTTCTTTAGCTTGACTATACTGCCCCAAATCTTCACCAGCTAAGACTGTTAACGTTGGCAGGGATTCTTTAGACAGCTTTTCAATGGTTTCCATAGCAATCATGGTTTTATTATAACAGAAATTTTGCCATAACAAAAAGCCCACCACAATAGTGATGAGCAATAATTTGTCTGTTTGATCAACCTGAGTTACGAAGTCCTGTTGCAATACCATTAATAGAAATATGGATAAGACTAATTTCGTCATCAGTCAAATCATTGTTACGAAGGCGTTTAATCAATTCAATTTGGATGTAGTTCAAAACGTTGAAGTATGGCAAGCGGAAGTCTAGACTTGCTTTAAGTGAAGGGCTTTCATCAAGGAAACCATCATGTTTTTCAATAGCAAGAATAACATTCTTAGTCAATTGCCATTCATCCAAGATAATATCGAAAACACTACGTACTTCTTCATCTTGCGCTAATTGTGCATAATGGAAGGCGATATTCATATCTGATTTTGAAAGTACCATGTCAACATTTGACAATAGTGAACGGAAGAATGGCCATGTTTCAAACATATGTTGAAGTTTTTCAAGGTTACCTTCTTCAGCTTGAATATAATGATTGAAAGCTGAACCAACCCCATACCAACCTGGGAACATGATACGGTTTTGTGACCATGAGAATACCCAAGGGATGGCACGAAGACCAGAAATTTCAGTAATAGTCTTACGAGCAGCTGGACGAGAACCAATATTCAAACTTGACACTTCTTTGATAGGACTCGCTTCAAAGAAGTAATCGTAGAAATGTTCATTTCCAAAGACAAGGTCACGATAAATAACATTTGAATCGTGAACAATTCCGTCCATAACCTCACGGAAATCAACCAATTCTTCTGGATCGGCAATTTGACGTGTCACCATACGGTCAAGAGTAGCTGAAACAAGCATTTCAAGATTGTAGTATGCTGCATCCTTGTTCCCATATTTATTACCGATAACCTCACCTTGTTCAGTCAAGCGGATACGGTCTTTGATTGTACCAAATGGTTGAGAAGTAATGGCATCATATGATGGACCACCACCACGACCAACAGTACCACCACGACCATGGAAAAAGGTAATCTTAATACCACGTTCTTCACCAATCTTAGTCAATGCATTTTGAGCCTTGTAAAGGGTCCAACCAGATGACAAGTAACCACCATCTTTGTTTGAGTCTGAGTAACCCAACATGATTTCTTGGTAATTGTTACTATTTTTAATCCAACGTTTGACAATATCATAGCCAAGATATTGTTTCATAATATCGTTAGAATTTTCCAAGTCTTCGATTGTTTCAAAGAGAGGAACGATTTGGACACGTGCACGTTCTGTATCAACCAAACCAACTTCTTTAAGCAAGATAGCCAATTCAAACATATCAGATACACTTTCAGTATGAGAAATGATATGTTGTTTGATCACATCTTCACCAATATGATCTTTCAAAAGACGAGCTGTGCGGAAGATAGCCAATTCTTTTTCAAGGATTTCAGACTTAGGCACATTAGTTGATGACAAAGTACGAGGATCTTCTTGCAATTCCTTAAGAAGAACGGCAACTTTTTCAACCTCAGTCAACTCACTATAGTTATCAACAATGTTTGCTGACTTAAGCAACTCAGCAACACAAGTTTCGTGAACACTTGAGTCTTGACGCATATCAATTGTAGCCAGATAGAAACCAAAGACTTCTACTGCTTGAAGTAGCTCTTCGAAATCACCTGAAATCAAGATAGCATCGTCATTTTCAAGAAGTGAATTTTTGATTGCCAAAAGGTCATCATGGAAAGCTTCAGCTGTTTCATAAAATTCAGTTGTTTGTTGAGAGACAGCTCGAAGACTTTGGCTGAGACGTTGTTGCACGTAATCAGCTACAACTTCACCAGTTGAGACTGAACCGAGGCTAACCTTTTCAGAAAGACGTTTAGAAATTCTTTCCTTGTTAAAGTTACCTTCTTTGAAGAAAAGAAGCGTTTGAATCAATTTAGATTGAATGTAACTGAAAGCACGACGATAAGGTTCATTTTCACGATAAACTGATGTATCTGGAGAACGTTTCGCCATTTCTGCTACTGTTTCTGAAACTTCAGTCAAACGTGATGAGAGTGAGAATGAACGGTAAAGTTTATCAACTTTTTCAATATAGTAATTGAGGATAACTTCACTTTGAACCGTTGCAGAAAGTTTGAGGGTTTCTGCTGTTACAAATGGGTTCCCGTCACGGTCACCACCAATCCACATACCCATTGTAATAGGTGTTGGATTATCAAGTTCGATTCCTTTTTCAACAGCTAAACGCTTGAATTCGTGCGATAGGTTGGTAATCGCCTTAATCAATGAGGAGTTGTAATACTCCATAACGTTTGTGATTTCGTTTTTAACCTTAAGTTTCTTTTCACGAATGATATCAGTTTGCATCATGATTTCCACATAACGACGCAAATCCGCATACCATTTGTCCTTGTTAATAAGACCAGCTTTCACATCACGATGCTTACGGAGAAGTTCGTGAATATGGTTAGTCAATTCAAGCATTGTTTTACGTTGAACCTGAGTTGGGTGAGCTGTCAATACTGGCACTACATTGACATTTTCAAGAATGTCGCGCGCATTGTCACTTTCAGCGACAACATCAAAAGTCTCAGACAACTTACCAAGGTAGGTTTCGTCAATATTATTTTTGTGGTTAACTTCATAAGCCAAGTCAACGTCCTCAGAGATGTTAATCAAAAGAGGCAACAAAGAGAAATAGCGTGATGCCACGACCATATCGTCATTTGTCATTTTTGAAATGGCTTGTGTAAGGGCCACATAGTCACCTTCATCATAAAGTTCAACCAAATGTCGGATAGTTGTGAGACCTTGCTCTCCAGCCATGCATCTTGTTGCATCATCCAACAATTCTTTCAAGATACCAACTTCTTCAGAGATGATTTCCTGGTTGTTACTGCTTTCCAATTTGTTAAAAGCCAAACCGTATTCTCCTTACTTTATGTAGTACCCTTTTATCATATCACTTTTAAAACAAAAGTAAACTATTTTTTCTGTAAATCGTCAGTTCTTTGGGAATTTTCGGACTTTTTTAAAAAATATCTTACTCCTATTTCCGAACTTTATAAAAAAGACTCTGAAACAGAGCCCAGAATCTTAATTATATTTCTCTTGGTAGAATTTGATTTCATCACCGTTTTCAACTTTAAGTTGATTAGCGGCTTTCTCACCTAACTTGCCATTGACATCAAACATCCAATAGATGCCCTTGTCTTTATCTTGAGAAATACCATCAATTTCAGTAATAAAACCATCATTTTCTTGGACTGGATAAACTCCTTCCAAGACATCAAGAACAGTATCACCTTTTTGGATATTTACCGCTTTCTTCTTACTTTCTTTTTCTGTTTTCAAAATCAAGGTTACCTTGCCTTGACTCTGAGACTGCTGGCTACTTGTTCTTGTGAGCTTAGCCGCTTCGCTTTTACCACATGCAACTAAGGTGACCAGAGAAAGGGAAAGGACAAAATATGAGAATATTTTTTTCATTTTACAAACCTCCTAAAAATAGACTGGATAAACGGATAGAATAACAGTGTTGATACTGCATGATAAGTGTCATAAAGTAAGCCTGAGATAACGAAGGTCAAGCCACTCTTGAACAGAAGACCATAACCATAATCCATTAAAACACCATAGAGAAAGGACAAAATGGTTACCAAAACAATCTGCCAAACTAATGATAACCGAGGGGCAATCAAACTCCAAAGAGCCATCAACACTCCAAAAGTCAAAATCTGATTAAAAACCCAAGGACCAAAGCCATATAGAAAGCCTGAGATAGCCATGGTTAGAGCCATAATGAGTAGGCCATCCACCAAACCTAAATAAAGGACAGCGACAAAAAACATAGCTGTTATAGGCTGAATATTGGGAAGCCCTATAAAAGTTGACCGTAATCCAATGGCCAGTGCTGTTAGAATGGCAATACGTGTCATTCGTTGAATTGTAAATTCCATATCTCTATTATGCCAGAAATATGGAAAGATGACTAGTTTTCGAAAATACAAATTAAATGATTTATTGAAAAAGGGAACTATATACCTGTTTACACTAACCACAATATGGAGTGCTTCCGAAAATATACAAAAAGGCGACTTCCGAAATGGAAATCGTCTTTTAATGTGATGTCAATAATATTTTCTAAGTTTATCTTGATTTTCTTTGAAAAAGTTCTCTAACCAATCCATGCCATAAGCATAGCTAAAACCTTCTAGGAGAACTGAGAAGTCAATACTATCAAAGCCCATTTTTTTCAAACCATCAAAGGTGTTGAATGGTGAACGAAAATGCTTGTATTTAATAATTGCACCAATATCTTTTAAATCCTGTTCTCTAGTACTCACCATCTTCATTCCCAACACATACTCAATCGGGGTTGCTAAAACCGTTAGATTCTCAAACAAGTACAAGGTTTCACATAAACTTAACGGTGGCTGTTTGTTCATATTTGCCACATTATTGTTGAGCCATAGCTCTTCGTGAGTGTTAAGATTAAACTCTTGTCCGACACGAGCGATAATTTCATTGATTTTTTGACTTTCTTCATAAAAAGCATCTACATCTTGCGTTGCACGCAAACCATGATATTCCAAGACATAGCCACCAACACAGATAATGGTCAAAGTAAGATTTGCCTGAACCAATTCCTTATTCAAGGCTTCAAAGACAGGTTTCATTTTATCCATGTTTGTATTTCTCCATCATTTTTTGAACATTGGCTAATTTAGCTGGCTTATTTAACGAAATCACATATTCATGAGTTGGTGTGTGCTCT
>ERZ773076.136-NODE-136-length-40864-cov-19.047637_pt1 | contig 40864 bp, 39 predicted proteins | sample MGYA00580613_ERZ773076 | MGnify/ENA primary metagenome ERZ773076 (study PRJEB29015, sample SAMEA2738005) | human oral metagenome | biome: human oral; feature: human-associated habitat; material: dental | place: China | collected 2057 ...
AGAACGAGTCTTTATTATCTACACTTACTTAGTAATTACATCACATGACATCAATACCACACACTCAACATGCGCAGTCATCGGGAACATATCCACAGGTTGCACGTACTGCGCAATGTATCCACGTTCCTTGAAGTGTACAAGATCGCGAGCGAGGGTTGCTGGGTTACAGCTTACATACACAATACGTTCAGGACCTGTTGCACACGCCGCTTCGATAAAGGCAAGGTCGAGTCCTTTGCGCGGTGGATCCACCACAATCACATCTGGCTGGATGCCTTCTTCCTTCCAGCGTGGCATGATTTTCTCAGCCGCACCTGTTTCAAAGTGCACATTTGTCACACCATTTAGTTTCGCATTTTCCTTCGCCATCACAATCGCATCATCCACAATTTCCATGGCATAGACTTTCTTGGCATCTCGGGCAAAGGCCAAGCTCATCGTCCCGATTCCGCAATACGCATCCACGACGGTCTCGCCGCCCTTCAAGTCTGCAGCATTGATGGCCTGTTGATAGAGGACTTCGGTCTGCACGGTATTGACTTGGAAGAACGAACGCGCGCTAATCTTAAACGTGAATTCGAACAATTTCTCTTCGTACACGTCTTCCCCGAACAGCACCTTCGTCTCACGTCCCATGATGACATTCGTTGGCTTGGGTTGGATGTTTTGCACGATAGACACCACTTCCGGATGCGCCGCCGTAATGTCTCTTACAATCGCCTCCGCTTGTGGCAGCACCTTTGTTCTCGTCACGAAAATAATCATCACTTGCTTCGTACGTAGCCCTCGTCGAACGATAATATGCTTCAAGTCTCCAGTATGGTTGGCTTCATCATACGCCACAACTGGATACTTTCTTAAAATACCACGCACGGCTACAATCAAATGGTCGATTTCAGGGTCTTGAATATGGAAGTCTTCAATTGGAATTAAGTCATGCGAGTTCTTCTTGAAGAAGCCTGTCGTCAACTGACCCTCTACTGTACGCACTGGAATTTGCGCCTTGTTTCGGTAGCCCAGCGCACTCTCCATTCCAAGCGTTGGACGCACTTCTAATTCTGGTATCTTTGCGATTTTCGTCATCACATTTTTCACTTGTTGCTGCTTGAAGGCCAGTTGGCTCTCATACGTCATATGTTGCAACGGCATCGTCCCTACACGTGTACCGAGGGCGTCTTTTACCTCCACACGGTTCGGGCTCACTTCCAGCCACTCCTCCACACGCGCGTATCCATAGCTTTTTCCGATCTTCATCGTCCTCACACGAACGACTTCGCCAGGAATACTATTCTCGATAAATAGCGGGAATCCATCGACCTTCCCAACGCCCAGTCCCTCATGCGTTAAATCTTCAATGGTTACTGTATAAAATTCGTTTTTCTTCATTTCTGTTCCTCCAGAGTTTATCACGTCTATTATACCGTCTTTTGGCACAAATAAAAAGGCAATCCCCCATACAAAAAAACTACTCTAACCATGTCAGAGCAGCTTCACTATTACCATAAAATTCCTTTGTAAGAGAGTGTAATCGCCATCGCCAGAAGCAGGTAAAACCCGATAAACATCCATTTCATTTTCACACAAAGAGCTACATACTCCCGGATGAACGCAGAAGGAATATAATAGCTCGCCGTTGTACAGCCAAGCCCATCCCCTTGCATGCCAATCATCTTAGCGTAGGTACTGGTTCGAAAGACATGATAGTCATTCGTTACAAATAAGAATCGTGGTTCTTTGAGGAATGTTTCCCCTAATCGTTTTGAGAACAATAGATTCTCATAGGTCGTTCTCGACTCTTCTTCGAGCAATACGGACTCTCTTGGAATATCCGTTTCTTCCATTAAGTAATTCAAAATCGCCTGCGCTTCCGAAATCTTCTCATCGGCTCCTTTTCCGCCACTTGCAATCAGTTTGATATTTGGATTTTTTGATTTTTTAAAAGCCTCGACTGCCTTATCAATTCGACGTTTTAAAAGGGGTGTTACCCGTTCTCCGTCTAATAATCCAGCCCCATGAATAATGATGAAATCATACTGTTTTCTCTTTGGAATAAACACATACAAAATCGAGTAAAATAGGAATCCAAAAAAGGCAAACCCAAAAATAACATAGGAGTAGATAAAAAAGATTAAGAATATATTCAGCCAGTGATTTTCATAAAAATACTGATTATTGAGCGCACGAATAATGATCACGCCAAAGAATAGTAAAATCAAAAAGCCCATTCCAAGCGATAGGAAATTCGACTTTGATTTTCCCTCACGCTTCAGAAGTACGATTCCATTATAAATAAAGAAAAAACCGCTTAAGAAGAGTAAAAAAGGCACTCCTAAAAATCCGACAATTATTACTATCAGATGTCCTGCTTCACTTCCAGATTCATAGACCGCTTGAACCAATGATAAATATCCAAAAAATACAGCAATAATAAGGAGTGCGGGGTTCCATAAACTGCGATTATCCCGCCACATTGAAAAAATCAGAGCTGCTACTACAACTCCTGTAATCAGATACATTCCCACTTTCATTCCTCCAATTCTACCCTTGTATTATAACAAACTTCCAAAAGAAACGATAATCTGAAAGGAAATGAATCGGAATAATGTCTTAGAATTTTTGAGGTTTCAACTGAATATCCACCTCATATCCGTTTTTGTAAGCTAGTTCAATCAACGTCGATAGACTAGGCGTTCCTTCCCCACGCTCCAACCTAGCAAGTGCTGTACGTTTAAACCCTACTTTCTTTGCATATTCCTCTCGGGATAAATTACTTTCCATTCTAAGACGAATGATACGGAGTACAGCCCTATGTCTTGCTAATTCTTTTGCCAAATCCTCCTTAAATTTCGGATAGCGCGACGCAATAATCGAGAATGTCTCTTCTCTTAAAGAACTCACTGCCATTCACCCCTTCTGTAATATCTTCTACTTCGAAGACCAAATACATAATTCCTTCTTCTTTGTCATACTCTCCCCATTTTTCGTTCATCTCCGGAGTAACTCCTTCTTCTTCAATCAGTTGTAGAATCGCAGCTGCCTTCACCATTCTCCCATATGGCATTGTCAGTAACTCTTCATAGTTTTCCTTTGTAAATTCACGTTTATATCTCATAAATCCACCTCCGTTTTTCTTGAGTGTAACATTTTTGTTACGTAACAAAAATGTTACATCTTGCTTTTTTTGGATACTATCTTGCTAAAAAACCTCCAAAAGAACGAATCTTTTAGAGGAAAAATTTTTGACTATTCATTTTCTAAGTGTTTTCTGAGAATCACTATCAAAGGAATCTTACAATTTTTATCATTCTATTTTCTCTTTCACTAGTGACTAGCTTTTGGTTGCAATAGGAAGAAGTTTAACACGATGAGAACCGCCATCCACGTGATTGGAACGAGCATGCTTTGGAAGTTCAATGTGAATCCTTCGTCTAAGAAGAAATCGATGAAGTTCCCCATGAATGTGTAATGAGCCACTTTTGAAATAGACTCACTAAATTGAGAGAACATCGGTAAGAATGCCACGACCATCATCGGAATGACTCCATTCACTTGCGCTTTCGCTTGCGTATCGGTCACTGCCCCCACTAATAAATTCACCAAGATAACACAAACAGCAACACTAGTCATCACTACTCCATATTCCACTAGATGGTTTGAAAGGTCCGCATTTAAAATGAGCGGGAAGCTAACAATCGTAATGCAACCAAGGATAATTGGATAGAATAAGATGGAGATTAGATACTCCGCTGAATGAATTCCACTAAGGAATAAAGTTTTCAAATTCTTTTTTTCTTTTTCTTCCGCCAACATAATCGTAATCATGGTTCCCATTGATAAACTAAACGCGAGCGGTAACATGATAAACAAGATTTGAGTCGACTTGCTTGGGTCATGGTCTGGATTTAAAAACCGATCATAGAGGACAAGTAAAGCGTATGGGAAAATAATTTGGAACAACATTGCTCCATTACTTACAATCATTTGTGTACGTAGCCAAATTAAGGCGCTAATTCTTCTAATCATTTAATTTCTCTCCTGTCAATTGAATAAAGATTTCTTCAAGGGTTGGTTCCATTGAGTGCATCATTTCTACTCTGGTTAAGTCTTGCTCTTTTAACGCTTCAAAAGGTACTACTTTTTCAGTATGGTCTTTAAACGTTACTTTCACTCGTTTTTCTTTATTGTATTTTTGAATAATATCTCGTGGTGTTCCAATTTCTACTAAGTCCCCTTGGTTTAGCAAGGAAATACGGTCACACATCTCGGTTGCTTCCACCATGTCATGGGTTGTGAGGAAAATTGTTGTTCCACTTTCCTTCAGCTCATTTAATAATCGGTGGATTTTTTGAGAGGTCATTGGATCTAAACCGCTTGTTGGTTCATCTAAAAAGAGTAATTCTGGTTTGTTGAGGAGCGCTCTTGCTAGAAACATTCTTTGGCGCATCCCTGTAGAAAGTTTTTCTGCAATCACCTTTTTACTATCCAGGAGACCTACTTGTTCTAATACTTCATCAACTCGACTATTCGGAAGTCCATAAATTTTTGCGTAAACAATGAGGTTTTTCTCGAGGGAAAGTTTTTCATAGTATCCACTCGAATCTCCGACTAAACCGATATGCGCTAAATCTTCTGGATCTAAGTTTTTAGTCTCTTTTCCAAGAAGTTCTGTCGTTCCTTCATCGGCTTTCAATTGCCCTGTTAGAATATTGATGAGGGTTGTTTTCCCTGCTCCACTTGGTCCTAAGAACCCAAAAATTTCTCCTTTATCGACATTGAATTCAATTTGATTTAATGCTGTCTTGTTTCCAAAACGTTTGCTAATTTGATGTACTTTAATCATGGTCTGCCTCCGTGCTTGTTCTTGATGATTTTACTTTATCAAAAACCAAAGTCACTCTGTAGGCCTACCAGTCACGAAGTAGCATGACTAAAGTCACGATAAAAAAATGTCACCAGAATTTGACAACTTCTATTAAAGAAACAAGAAAATATCTGTTTCTTTCAGATATTTTCGGAACCCTTTTCATTATTGTTATAAAAGCAATTTACGTCCTTTACTTTCCAACAGATTACGACTATAATTCAAGTAGAGAAAGGGGGTAACGATTATGAACGTACCTACACTAGAATCACAACGTATCACTCTTAGGCCCTTTCACGAAACTGACATGGAGATTATCAAGTCTTTGCTAAACGATCCTTTAGCAACGTCTAACCTTCCATGGGTATCTGCACCGTCTCACTTAAATGCAGAGAACTTTTATACACGACTAATCGTGAATTCTCCGTACTTTTTTATCATTGAAATGAAAATTTACGACCTTCCAATTGGCTTTATGAAAGTCTCCACAGAGCAAAATAATCTAATGGATTTCGCATTATTGCAAGAATATTGGCAACGTGATGTTTTGATTGAAGCATTTCAATTAATTCAGCCTTACCTTATTCAACAAGGAATTCCGAGCCTTTCAATACAAATTGCAAGTGATCATGAAGACTCTTGTAATTTCGCCAAACGTACTGGATTTTTATATGAATACTCCTATTCCATTGAAGACGGAAGCACGGTCCGTCTTTATCAGAAGATTCTCAATCCCCAAAAAGCTAGATTTAGTCCAGATATGTGGAAAGAATATTCCGAACACTTTATCGAAGCCATTTAGATGCAAAACACCGACTGGGATCCCAGTCGGTGTTTTGCTTGTTTAGAACAAATTTATCTTTTTATTGGAACTTTTTTGAAGCCTTCAAAGCATTTCCACAAAATAAAAACCACAAACTAAATAGATGATTACCCAGTATCCTACGGATTCTATAGTAATGGAAATAACGAACGTAACCGAAATGAATTAGGGCGTCAGTTGATTCATCAACTTGACGCCCTTTGAAGTTCGGTAGGCAAAGAGACCTTGGCTCTTGTCGGTACAGTTATTTCCATTACTATAAAGACATCCGTAAGGATAAGAAGTAATCATTTAGCAGTTTTATTTTGTTTGAAATGCTTCGAAGTCGAATGCTTCGCCTTTGATTTTGTCTGGTAAGATGAGCGCGATTAGAATACCGAAAACCGCTGGCCCCATCCATCCCAGTGACAAGCTTTGTAACGGAAGAATTTCCAAGGCTTTTACTAATCCTTCCAAGTTCAATGCAGAAGCAACACTGGAAACCGTTGAAATAATCGTTGTCAACGCAACCGTCAGCTGCATTCCACTCTTCGAGAACGCCACTTTCTTGTTCACTAATACGAAAAACGCAATCACAACTGTAATTGGATATAAAATCATCAATACTGGAAGTGAGAAGGCAATAATTGTTTGAAGTCCAAGCGTTGCTACGCCAAATCCGATGAACGTAAACACGGTCGCATACACTTTATAAGAGAAGCACGGGAATGTTTCTTCGAAGAACTCCCCTACTGATACGATCAATCCTACTGTTGTTGTCAAACAAGTAATCACGACCATTACCGCTAAGAAGGCCTGTCCAAAAGTTCCGAACAACTCACGTGAAGCCATGGTTAATACGTAAGAACCTACGTTTAGTGTTGAATCTTGAGCCAAGGCGCTTGCTACGTTGAAATGATTCCCAAGGAACGCAAGACCGATATACAACACACTAAATCCAATGGCTGTTACGAACCCCACGCTCATAATGGTTTTCATGTACTCTTTTTTAGAGGTGAAATGGAACTCTTTTAGGGTATTTACGGCAACGACTGAGAAGGCTACAGCTGCTAAGGCATCTAGGGTGTTGTATCCTTCGATAAACCCATTCCCGAAGGCTATCGGCGCTGTTAAGTTTGTTTGCCTAGCTAATTCAGGAGCAGTTTGACCAAACTTGAACGCTCCAACAACTACTAAGATTAAAATTAACCCTGCAAAAATCGGTGTTAAAATTTTACCGATACTGGACAAGAGTGATGAACGGTTATAAGCCAAGAAAAAGGCTACTGCAAAGTAAATCGCTGCGTAAATCAGAAGACCTGAATTAGAATCCGGTAAAAACGGCGCTACCCCGATATTATACGATACCGTCGCTGTACGCGGAATCGCAAAGAAAGGTCCAATGGATAAATATAATACTACTAAAAATGCTAATGAGAAGATTGGATGAATCTTTTCGTCCAATTCTTTCTTGAATCCACCATTGATGACAGTCCCAATTAACAGCGTTCCGATTGCTAAACCTACTCCCGAAACGATAAACCCAATGACTGCTGGCCAAAATTGCTCAGCGGACTGATATCCTAAACTCGGTGGAAAAATTAAATTACCTGCCCCAAAGAAAAAACCAAAGAGCAATAAACCTGTTAATAAACCTTTTTTCATCTCTACTCCTTCTAAAAAAAGACCCTTCAAATGCCTTTCTTTGCATCCGAAGGATCCTTTTTTATTCTTAGTTCATTAAGCTACTGTTGAACCGTTTGGCATTCCTTCTGGTGCAAACACCACTTGGAGAACACCATCTTTTTCAGCCGAAAGAATCATTCCTTGGCTGATTTGCCTACGCATTTTACGAGGTTTCAAGTTCGCAATAATCACGACTTTTTTACCAATAAAAATACTTGGATCTGGGTACCATTCCGCAATCCCTGAAAGGATTTGACGGTGACCACCCGCATCTCCAGCGTCTAAGCGGAATTGAAGCAATTTATCTGCTCCTTCTACCGGAACACATTCAATGACTTCTGCGACTTTCAATTCAATCTTGTCGAAGTCGTCATATTTGATACTTTCTTTTTCACTTGAAAGTTCCACTTCTTCTGGATTCCAGTCTGAGTTTTCTTCTTCCACTGCTGCTCCACCCATTTTTGCTTGGATATAAGCCACTTCTTCTTCAACGTCTAAACGTGGGAAGATTGGTTGCCCTTTTTCAACCACTTTCGTCCCTTCAGGAATGACACCGAATGTGTGTAATGAAGGGTAATCCATTAACGCGCTGTCCGTAATTCCTAATTGAGCCAAGATTTGGCCAGGAGTTTGCGTTAAGAATGGTTGTAAGGCAACGGCAATGATTCGTAAGCTTTCTGCTAAGTAGTTCATTGTACGCGCTAATTCTTCTTGGCGTGCTTCATCTTTCACAGCTGCCCAAGGAGTTGTTTCGTCGATATATTTATTTGTACGAGAAACGAATTTCCAGATTGCAGCAAGTGCTACTGAGAATTGCATGTTTTCCATCGCTTCTTCGACTTCCACAATCATCGCTTTAGAAGCATCAACTAATTCTCGGTCAAAGCTTGAAACCGGCGTAGTGTATGCAGGAATGGTTCCATCGAAATACTTATTAATCATCGCAACAGTACGGTTTAATAAGTTTCCTAAGTCATTGGCTAAGTCATAGTTAATGCGTTCTACGAATGATTCTGGAGTGAAAATTCCATCAGAACCGAATGGCACTTCACGTAATAAGTAGTAACGAAGTGCATCTAATCCATAACGTTCGATTAGGGTGTTCGGGTCGACGACATTTCCTTTCGATTTAGACATTTTACCGTCTTTCATCAATAACCAACCATGTGCGAAGATTTTCTTCGGTAATGGTAAATCTAAGGCCATTAACATAATCGGCCAGTAGATTGTATGGAAACGAACGATTTCTTTTCCGATGAAATGCACATCTGCAGGCCAGTAACGGTTGAATAATGTTTCATCATCGCTACCATATCCTAGTGCTGTAATGTAGTTTGATAATGCATCAATCCATACATAAACGACGTGTTTTGAATCGTTCGGTACTGGAATCCCCCAGTCAAATGACGTACGAGAAACCGCTAAGTCTTCTAATCCTGGCTTGATGAAGTTGTTAATCATTTCATTTTTACGTGATTCAGGTTGAATAAAATCTGGATGTTCTTCGTAGTATTGCAATAAGCGGTCAGCATATTTGCTCATTCTGAAGAAATAAGATTCTTCTTTGACAAGCTCAACTTCGTGTCCACTTGGCGCAACCCCACCAATCATATTTCCTTCAGCATCGCGGTATACTTCGACTAATTGTGTTTCTGTGAAGTATTCTTCGTCGGATACAGAATACCAACCTTCGTATTCACCAAGATAAATATCTCCATTATCGACAAGCTTTTGGAAAATCTTTTGGACAGCTTTTGTATGGCGTGGTTGTGTTGTACGAATAAAGTCATCGTAAGAGATGTCTAGCTTTTTCCAAAGGTCTTGAATGCCGAAAATAATTTTATCGACGAATTCAATTTCAGAAACGCCTGCTTCTTTCGCTTTTTCTTGGATTTTTTGTCCGTGTTCATCTGTTCCTGTTAAAAAGTAAGTGTCAAAACCTTGTAGTTTTTTGTAGCGGACCATCGCGTCACTGGCTACAGTTGTATAGGCATGACCAATGTGTAAGTTGCCACTTGGATAGTAAATCGGTGTGGTTAAGTAAAATGTTTTCTTGTCTTCAGCCATGTTGGGAAGAGCCTCCTTGAAATTGTTTAAAGATAGGCATAGTATACCATACCTACGCGAAAAATACGAGAAGTGAAAACAAAGTGGAGCGTGCTTAAATAAGAACTTCACTAATTTCTGCAAAGATTTAGTTTGATGCTTCTAGAATTTGTTTTGAGTTAATGATTTCTTCGAATCCTTGCGGATTCTTTTTATAATCGCTGTTACGGGGCACCGGTGCAAGCCTAGGTCTTGCACCTTCGAAGCTTCAAACGCGGAGTACGGGATTTTTCCCTACTCCGCGTAGTTCACATTCGATGCGATTCCCCGTTACTGCGATTATAAAATCCGCAAGCTTCTCCGAAATCATCTATATAGAAATCCAACTGAATTGAGTTCTTTTTCTGCTCCACAATGTTTTCAGTTTGCTTCTCGTATTTTTTTGAGTGCTTGGATACTAAGACCGTTCCCGAAAATTAGATGGATGGAGTAAAGAAAACTTCAAAAGAGAATAGAAAGAAGAGAAGGGGGAGACCTTCTCTTTGGGTGGAGATAACGTATTCTATTTATTTCTTTTTACGATTTAGAATCGCGTTCAGGATTACGGCAAGGATGCTGGTCATCACGATTCCGTTTGAGAAAAACATTCGAAATGCAGTTGGGAGACTATTGAAGAGATTGCTATTATTGAATCCAACCCCTACTGCAATAGACACCGCTGCAATGAGAAAGTTATGCTCATTATTGACAAAATCTACACGAGCAAGCATTTGCATTCCTTGAAGCGATACGAATCTAAACATAACGATCATTGCCCCACCAATGACGGGACTTGGAATGATTTGTGCAAGAGCTCCAAACTTTGGAAGTAGTCCAAGGAGAACAAGAAAGCCTGCTGCATAGTAAATCGGTAGTCGTGTTTTAATTCCGGACATTTTCACTAAACCAACATTTTGAGAGAAGCCTGTATAAGGGAATGTATTAAACGCCCCACCAAGGAGTACCGCTAATCCTTCTGCTCGGTATCCGTTGCGAAGTCGTGTTGCATCGATTGGATCCTTCGTAATATCGGATAAGGCAAGATAGACCCCTGTTGATTCCACCATTGATACCGTCGCAATAATACACATCATCACGATGGAAGAAAATTCAAATGTTGGAGCCCCAAAATAAAACACGGTAGGAATATGAAAGATGGGTGCTTAGCTCACAGGTGTAAAGTTCACTTGACCCATTCCTGAAGCAATCAAGGTCCCAATTACTAAACCTAGTAGGATCGAAATGGATTTGAGGAATCCTTTTGTAAAAATATTAACGACTAAAATAATGAGAACTGTAATGAGAGCGAGCATTAAACTATCTAGAGACGGATTTGCCACGTTATTTCCCATATTTCCAATGGCAACCGGAATGAGTGTGAGTCCGATAGTCGTAATCACAGAGCCGGTGACAATGGCAGGAAAATAGTTCGCCAGTTTTGAGAAGATTCCCGAAACTAAAACTACAAAAATCCCAGAGACAATCAGCGCACCAAACATCGCTCCACTTCCATGGCTCTGTCCAATAATCGTTAATGGGGCTACCGATTGGAAAGCCACGCCTAAGACGACTGGAAGACCAATTCCAAAATATTTATTGAGTTGTAGCTGAAGAAAAGTGGCTACCCCACACATAAAAATATCTGTTGAGACTAGATATGTCAGTTGTTCGCTATTATAGCCAAGCGCCTGTCCAATCATCATCGGTACTAAAATCGAACCTGAATACATTGCTAATAGATGTTGAAGTTGAAGTCCCAGTACCATTGCCCTGGAATGCTTTTCCTGTTGCATTATAGGTCCGCCTCCTTAAACACGACTTTCCCGTTTTCAAACCGTTCTAGACGTACAAGAGAAAAGACTGGAATGCTCGCTTCTTCTAATAGCCGTCTTCCATCTTGGAAGGATTTCTCAATGACAATTCCAACCGCTTCTACTTTAGCTCCTGCCTGTTGAACAATCTCTACTAATCCTTTTGCGGCTTGGCCATTCGCTAGAAAATCATCCACAATTAACACTTTATCCTTCTCTGAAAGGTATTTACTTGCAATCGATACTGTATTGGTCACTTGCTTTGTAAAAGAAAACACCTCTGCTGTTAGAATCCCTTCGTTCATCGTGATATTTTTGGATTTCTTTGCAAAAATCATTGGAACTTTTAAGGCATCTGCCGTATACAGTGCTGGAGCAATCCCCGACGCTTCAATGGTGACCACTTTTGTAATTCCAGCATCCTGAAACTTCTTAGCAAAAACATCTCCAATTTCTTTCATCAAGTATAAATCTACCTGATGCGTTAAAAACGAGTCTACTTTAAGGATATTTTCACCTAACACATAACCATCTTTTAAAATACGAGCTTCTAATGTTTCCATAACTCCTCCTTAAATCCCAGAAACCAAAAACGTACATTATCAACTTATCTAACAGATATAGTTCTTATTTTACAATTACAATTCCAAATATTCAACTACCTTCGAATTTGTTTTTATATTTTAACGAACATTTTGTTCTATTCTCTCTTTATCGTTCTTTTCGATTCTTATCCAACAAAAAAACGAGCAGAAAATCTGCTCGTTTTGCTTCTCTTTAATTGTTTGTAGGTTCGTCTTGTTTAAATGCCCAAAACCTTTGTCCCACATAGTTTAGCAATACAAAAAGGCCCATTCCAGTCACTAAAGCCAAGTTTCCTTGAAGCTTTTCACCAGGACCTTCAAACAAATACAACACAAGTGGTTTCGCGATGCCATATGCTACGATATAACAAACCGTGATATTAATGGTAAAGCGAACAATCGATTTTTTCGTCGTTTCTTCCACTTTAAACGTAAACTTTTTATTCAGAAAATAACTTAAAACACTGCCACAAAGATAATTCATCGCCGAAGAAACCCAGTATCCCAAGTTTAAAATATTATAACAAAAGAACATGGTAGTCATTCCAAATATTGTATTGACCACTCCCACAGCAATAAAGGTTAGAAAGGTCTTATCGAACACCTTTTTCAATTTTTCCTGCACGTTCTCGCCTCCCAAGTCTCAAGTTCATCCTATTATACAATAAACTGCAAAATAAAACACAACTCATGAAATCATAAGTTGTGCTTTGATAGTTGTTATTATAGAAAGATTATTCTTCCTCTTCTTCGTCGAAGTCGCTATCAAGGTCTTCGTCATCAATGATGATTAGATCTTCTTCCACACTCACTTCATCTTCTAGGTCTTCATCTGCACCTAATTCATTTAAGTCAGAACGGTAGGCATCGATTTCATCTTCATCATCGTCGTCTAAATCAACATCGATATCATCGTCTAAGTCATCGCTATCAAGATCTTCATCATCAAGAAGTTCCTCATCTTCTGGATCATCATCATTGTAATCGATAAGATCATCTTCAGTTCCGAACGCGTTAACTTTCTTACGTTTCTTACGAGGTTTCTTCACTTCTTCATCTTCCATTGATGTTGCAATTTCTTCATCGATTGAGTCAATTGGATACCAATCTCGTAGACCCCAGCGATTATCTCCAAGTGAGATAAAGCTTCCATCAATATTTAAATCTGTGTAAAAACGAGCCATACGAGCTTCTAATGCTTCGTCGCTTAATTCCATGTATTCTTGAATTTCTACTAATAATTGATTGAAATCTAAAACTTCATTCTTTGCTTCTAAAATAGCATGCGCTACTTCGACCATTGATAATTCGTTTTTGTTAATGCCATCGAGTTTCTTTAATTCCAATGGTTACACTTCCTTTCCAGTTCATCTTAAACAGTATAGCATAATTTTTAAAGTTTATGCTAGTTTAGCGAGATTTTTTATACATTTTCCTTGATTTGAAGCTGAAAGGTCACTAAAGAGCTCGTAATCAGTTGTTTTTGTTGGAATAATTGGTATTCCAGTACTAATAACACCATCTCTTCCGTCTCTTCGAGGTGTAATTGTTTAGTTTGAATCTCAAAATGCATTTGTCTTCCTGCGCCTAACTCATAAATCCCTTTAGTCGCCTTCGTATGATTGAAGTCCATTTGACTACGCGCATCGCCTTGACGGTGTAAAGTGACATGCGGGACCGCTTCTGTTGTATTCACTTCTACTTTTACTCGTGTATTCGTTTCTTCTTCTAGATAACTGAGTACAAAACCAGAGTCCTTACGAAGACGAGTCGCATCCGCAAGCATGCGTTGCTTCATCGTTTCACCGCCTTGACTCAATGCCGTTTCAATCGTTAATTTCATATTCCATCCCCCCTTCAAGTACGCTTTCTCCCTTTCTGGATTCTTATTGGGCAAGCAAACTTTGCGCTCTAACCCCTATTCCAAAAAGGTTCCTAAATTCAAAAAAATCTTTGATGGTCGTGAATCCTAAGGAACTTCTTGGGGGTAAAGAACCTTACGGATGTTATAAAAACAGTTATGAGAATTCGTATTAAATGCGAATTAGAGGGCGTAAGGAAATTTTCCCTACGCCCTCTTTGAGGCTTTAAAGGTGAGAGACCATAGGCTCGAACCGGTACCTCATAACAGTTTTTATAACAGCAATCCGTAAGAATTCGAACCCCAAAAAGGATCCAAAAAATTCGAAGCCATCAAATATAAATTCATTTTAGTATTTCGCTAACTCTTGTTGTAATAGTTGGTTGACAACGCCAGGGTTTGCTTTCCCTTTCGTTTGCTTCATAATCTGCCCAACTAAGAACCCAACAGCGCGGTCTTTCCCATTCTTGAAGTCCTCAATAGACTGTGCATTGTTAGCCAACACATCTTGAATAATCGGTAATAATTGAGCAGGATCACTCAATTGAACCATACCGTGTTTTTCAACAACGCCTTTTGCAGTTCCGCCTTCTTCGGCTAATAACAAGAAGACTTTCTTCGCCAATTTCGAACTGATGATTCCGTCCGCGATTAACTGAATCATTTCTGCTAAGCTTTCTGGCGTTAATTTCAAGTCTTTTAATTCTAATTTCTTGCTATTCATGTGCGCTGAGATGTCACCCATTAACCAGTTTGACGCTTGTTTAGGGTCGGCTCCAGCAGCAACTGTCGCATCGAAGAAATCAGACATTTCTTTTGTTAACGTTAATACCATTGCATCATATTCCGGTAAGCCAAATTCGCTCACATAACGTTCACGACGTTTGCTTGGCATTTCAGGAATCGAAGCACGCACTTCTTCAATCCATTCATTTGAGATTTGGAAGTTTGGTAGGTCTGGTTCTGGGAAGTAACGGTAGTCACTTGAACCTTCTTTGACACGCATTAAGATGGTTTGACCTGTCGCATCATCAAAACGACGTGTTTCTTGAAGGATTTCTCCTCCATTACGTAGAACGTTTGCTTGACGAACTTCTTCGAACGCTAACCCTTTACGAACGTTGTTAAATGAGTTTAAGTTTTTCAACTCTGTTTTTGTACCGAATTTTTCTTGACCATAAGGACGGATTGAAATGTTCGCGTCACAACGCATAGAACCTTCTTCCATCTTCACGTCAGAAACACCTGTAAACATGATAATTTGACGAAGTGCTTCAAGATACGCATACGCTTCTTCAGGCGAACGCATATCCGCTTCCGATACGATTTCAATCAGTGGAGTTCCTTGACGGTTTAAGTCCACATAAGAGAATCCGTCTGTTCCGTGCGTATTTTTACCTGCATCTTCTTCAAGGTGAACACGTTCAATACGAATACGTTTTGTTTGTCCTTCTACTTCGATATCAATCCAGCCATCATGACCGATTGGGTAATCGAATTGAGAGATTTGATACGCTTTTGGATTATCAGGGTAGAAATAGTTTTTACGGTCGAATTTTGTATCTTGAGAAATCGTACAGTTCAACGCAAGAGCTGCACGCATTCCGAATTCTAACGCGCGTTTATTAACGACAGGAAGAACCCCTGGATATCCCCAGTCGATGACGTTTGTATTTGTATTTGGTTCCGCACCGAAATGCGCTGGTGATGGAGAGAACATTTTTGAATCAGTTTTTAATTCAACGTGGCACTCTAAACCAATAATTGTTTCAAAGTTCATGTCATTGTTCCTCCTTATAATTGTGGGCGGCGTAAGCAGTAATCATTTGCTTGTTCAAATGCATACGCTGCTTGATAAATTGTTTTTTCTTGGAAGTAATTTCCGATTAATTGAATTCCGACTGGTAGACCTTCGTTTGTGAAGCCAGCAGGGACTGAAATCGCTGGTAGTCCAGCTAAGTTTACAGGAACAGTTAATAAGTCCGCCATGTACATTGCAAGAGGATCATCGCTGTGTTCGCCTAATCCAAATGCAGCAGAAGTCGTTACAGGTCCTAAGATTAAATCATAGTTCTCAAATACTTTTGCAAAGTCTTGTTTGATTAATGTACGAACTTGTCCTGCTTTCTTGAAGTAAGCATCGTAGTAACCTGAACTTAAGCTGAATGTTCCAAGCATGATACGACGTTTTACTTCCATTCCGAAACCTTCAGAACGGCTCTTCACGTATAAATCTTCTAATGTTTCTGCTTCTGTTGAACGGTGACCATATCGAATTCCGTCGAAACGTTGTAAGTTCGAAGAGGCTTCAGATGAAGCGATGATATAGTACGCTGGGATTCCGTATTTAGAGTGAGGTAGGCTCACTTCTTCAACGATAGCGCCCATCGCGCGATATTGGTCAGCCGCTTTTAATACAGCTGCTTGAACCTGCGCGTCTACACCTTCTGCAAAATACTCTTTTGGCAAGGCGATACGCATGCCTTTGATGTCGCCTGTTAATCCTTTATGGTAAGCAGGAACTTCTTGTGGCACACTTGTTGAATCGCGGTGGTCATATCCAGAAATCGCACTTAATACTAAGGCGTTATCCTGAACCGTACGTGTAAATGGTCCGATTTGGTCTAAGCTTGACGCAAAGGCAATCAAACCGTAACGAGAAATACGGCCATATGTTGGTTTCATCCCAACAATTCCCGTGAAACTTGCAGGTTGGCGAATAGATCCCCCTGTATCAGAGCCAAGAGATGCAAGCACTTCGCCAGAAGCAACCGCTGCGGCAGAACCACCTGAAGAACCACCAGGCACTTTTGTTAAGTCCCAAGGATTTTTTGTTTTCTTGAAGTATGAAGTTTCTGTTGAACCACCCATGGCAAATTCGTCCATGTTTAGTTTACCAACGTTCACCGCACCTTCTGCTTTTAATAATTCCATTACGTGCGCATCGTAAATGGGATTGAAGTCTTCTAACATACGGCTTGAAGCAGTGGTTAAAAGGTCACGCGTTACAATATTGTCTTTAATCCCGATTGGAAGACCTTGAAGAGAAGCTTCTTCTGCGTAACCTTTTGCATCAGCAGCTGCTGCTTGTTGCAGAGCTTCTTCTTCATTTAATGTCACGAACGCTTCTACTTTAGGTTCTAAAGCATGGATACGCTCGAATGTTTCTTTGGTTAATTCCACAGAAGTGAATTCTTTATTACGAAGACCTTCGTGAAGCTCAACTAATGCTTTGTTTTCAATAATACTCATGCTTCACCCTCCTCGTTTTCACCCATAATTGCAGGCACTTGAATAAATCCATCTTCGCTTGTTTTTACATTACGCATTAATAAGTCGCGGTCTGTTCCTTTTTCAGCAACATCTTCACGCATGACATTCACTAATGGGTAGCCATGTGTCGTTACAGGAACTCCTGTCGTATCCACTTCTTTTAATTGTTCCACCATATCAATGATATCGCTCATTTGTTCTGTAAAATGAAGGATTTCATTATCGGCAAAAGCTAGCTTTGCAAGTTTGGCAACGTGTCTAACTTCTTTTTCCTCAATGGCCATTTCTTTTCCTCGCTTTCAAAATCATTACTTTTCTATTGTAAACACTTTAAGCATTGTTATCAATATTAATCGAATATATGGTAAGTGAACACACCTTGCGTTAAATCTTGCATCAAGAACGCCTCTACTCCATTAATGGAACTGATGCGCACTTCTACTGGAGTGGTTTTTGATAAATATTTATTCGCCGCATCTGTGACATGTTGCGCTAAGGCAATGATTTCAGATTCGCCATAAAATTGCGTCATAATATTCACGACCATTTTTTTCGCCACATTATCTTGATATTTCACTCGAGCTGTAACCCCTGAAAGATTTGGGAAGAAGTTTTGTACTTCCGTCTTGAAATTCTCAAAAGCGGTAGATTCTTCCGTTGCCGCTTCGTTTACTAGCGGTAGCACTGTCACTTTCTGGTTCACATTTGTCCAATTCGTAATTTCGGTTCCTTCAACAGAAGTCGCTTCTAAGACATACACGCCTCCACCAATGTCATCTTTTGAAGTTTGTCTAAAGACCCCAAAGACAATTGGCACAGCTTTAAGCGCATCATTTTGACGCAGTCTTGTTAAGATTTGGTTCACGATCGTTTTAGCTTGTTCAATCATGACTTCTTTTGAAATTTCAGTTTCTGCATCACGATCGCCATTGGTATAGTAATCCACACTATTCATCGCAACCCCAATACTAATTCCACCTAATTCAAAATTGTTCTCTGTTTGAATCATGTAGTCTTGTTCCAAAATTTGCGCTAAATAAAGTGGAGCACGTCCAGTCGGAGAAGTGTCCCCATTATCAGCAGGGTTGAGCCCTTCTGGATTTTTATCACTTTTACGAGCAATCCATTTTGCAGTTGTCTCCGCATCGATGATTTGCCCCTCACGATAAAAATATTGATTTGTAGGGAATACATTTCTTGAAAGGTCTATTAAACCTGTCTCAAAATTTTTCAAGTTAAAGCCCGTATTCAAGCTTAAAGTTGCTCCACGGTTTTGGCTCACTTGATATTTCCCATTTGTAATCAACGCACGATAAAAATTATTGGAGAGTTGATTTGTCGTAGACTGAACCACTTTTGTATTGGTATCATTTTTCGTATTTGTATTTTGGCGATTGGCTTGAGTAATATCTGCGCACGCGGCTAAGGTGAACACACTCATTAACCCTAATAACCCCAAGCGTAATTTATGTTTCATGTGAGTTCCTTTCTATGCAAGAGAATCCAGAAACTGTTGTTCACTCCACACTTCAATCCCTAGTGCGTTGGCTTTATCCAACTTGCTCCCGGCTGAATGTCCAGCAATCACAACGTCTGTCTTCTTAGAAACAGAGCCTGTTACTTTCGCTCCAAGCGATTCCAATTTTTCTTTTGCATCTTGTCTTGTTAATTGTTCTAATGTCCCTGTTAATACAACGGTCTTACCACTAAGGACGTGTCCTGAAGCGATAGAATCGTCTTTTGTCACTCCAAGATAGGTCATATTCACGCCTCTATCTTGCAATTCTTGAATTAACTGTTGAACAGATGGTTGTTCAAAATAAGTTTTTACACTATAAGCAATAATATCACCTAAACCATCAATTTCCAACAATTGTTCAATGCTCGCCTCTTGTAAAGCCTTCATATTTCCAAAATGTTGTGCCAATTCTTTAGCAGCCTTGGTTCCGACATGACGAATTCCCAGCCCTGTTAGAAGGCGTTCCAAGGAATTGGCTTTACTCTGTTCGATAGCTTCAAGAATATTTTCCGCACTCTTTTGTTGAATTTTGTCTAAGACTAATAGCTGATCCATAGTTAAATTGTATAAATCTGCCACATCTAGAACTAGACCTTCTTCAAAAAGTTGCTTCATCACACGTGGCCCAATTCCACTCATATTCATCGCATTTCGTGAAACAAAGTGGCTCATCCTTGCTGTCAATTGAGCAGGGCATTTTGGATTCAAGCAGCGAATCGCTACCTCTTCTTCCAAATGCTCTAATTTTTCATGACAGGCCGGACAAGTTGTCGGAAACTCGTAAGGCTGGCTCGTTGTAGGACGTTTCTCTAAAATTACGCGTGTGACTTCTGGAATAATATCTCCTGCCTTATGAATCACAACGGTGTCTTCTAGACGAATGTCACGCTCCTTAATCAAGTCAATATTATGCAAGCTCGCACGGCGTACCGTCGTTCCTGCTAATTGAACAGGATCCATCACTGCAGTTGGGGTAACCACTCCGGTACGTCCCACCGTCCACTCCACATCGCGGACAACCGTTCGCGCTTCTTCCGCTGGGAATTTGTACGCAATGGCCCAACGCGGTGCTTTTACCGTATAGCCGATTTCTTCTTGAGTGGCAAAATCATTGACCTTAATCACCATACCGTCGATTTCGTATGGTAATTCTTGGCGTTTCGCACCAATCGTCTCGATGTAATTCCACACTTCATCAATCGTTTGGCATTTTAAGCGCTCAGGATTGGTTACAAAACCAATCTCTGCCATCTTCTCCAACAACTCTTCTTGGGTTGAAACATTTAGCTCTTCCACACTTGGACTACTATATAGAAAGACGGACAAGTTTCGCTTCGCCGCAATTTTAGGGTCAAGTTGGCGTAGGCTTCCTGCCGCTGCATTTCTTGGATTGGCAAAAACTTCAAGTCCTTCTTCTTCGCGCGACTCGTTTAATGCCACGAATGATTTTTTCGGCATATAACATTCACCACGCACTTCGATATTCCAAGGCTCTTTTAAAGACAACGGTACTGATTTAATGGTACGCACATTGCCCGTTACATCTTCACCTGTCGTCCCATCTCCACGGGTTGCCCCAAGTTGAAGCTGCCCGTTTTGATACGTCAACGCAATAGAAAGTCCATCGATTTTTAGTTCACATACATACTCGATTGCTCGGTTCGTTAACTTGCGAAGACGCGCATCAAACTCTTCCAAATCTTCCTTCGAAAAGGCATTTGAAAGGCTGAGCATCGGATTGGTGTGAGTGACCTTCTGGAACTGCTCGAGCACTTCTCCCCCCACCCGTTGCGTAGGAGAATCCGCCGTCACGAACTCTGGATATTCCTTTTCTAAAGCTAGTAATTCATGATAAGCCTTATCGTACTCTGCATCTGTTGCAGTAGGTTTATCTTCCACATAATACTCATGACTCCAACGATTTAATTGTTCTTTGAGCTGTTCAATTCTTTGTTGAATCGTTGTATTCATCTTCATCCTCTATTCTTCGATTTTTTCAATTGGGGCAAAACTTGCAAGGAGTCGTTTAATCCCCATCCCTGCAAAAGCCACGTCAAGTTCTTGACGGTCTCCTTCACCGGTAATACGGACTACAGTTCCCGTCCCCCATTTCTTATGAGATACTTTCATTCCAACCGTCCATCCATCATTTGAAGCAGACGTTGGCGTTTGTTTTTCTACGCGCTGAATGCTTGCAGAAGAGTGAGATTTCTTTTGTAAATACCCCTCATTCTTTTGCGCACTCGTGTTGCGGTAACAATCAAATAGTCCCCCGCCCGTTGCAGAAGAACCTCTGTTATAACTTGGCTTCTCTGAGTAGAAACTACTTGAATAATAAGAGTCGCTAATCGTTTCTCCTTCTTTTTGAAGTAGTTTGTCATCAATTTCTTGCATAAAACGAGATTCGCGGTAATGTTGCGTTTTCCCATAGAGCAGTCTTGAATATGCACGTGTCATAAAGAGTTTTTTCTCTGCACGTGTAATCCCTACATAGGCCAAACGACGCTCCTCTTCTTCATCACCTTCTTGTAAGGTTCTTGCGGAAGGGAAAATTCCATCTTCCATCCCTACAAGGAACACGACTGGGAACTCTAACCCTTTTGCCGCATGCAAGGTCATCAATGTAATTTGTGAAGCGCTCGTTTCTTCTTCATTTTCCATATCCGTCACTAAGGATAAATCCGTTAAGAATTGGACTAAAGCTGATTCTTCCGCTTCAGAATCGAACCTTTTTTCTTCGAACTCTTTGGCTACGGATAAGAATTCCCGCATATTATCGATTCGCGCATCAGCTTCCATGGTGTGCGCCTGTTCAAGAGAGGCAATGTAGCCTGATTTTATCATGACTTCTTCGATTAAATCGGTTAACGAAACGAACTCTTGCATCTTCGTTAAATCGCTAATTAGTTTTGCAAAATCGGCTAAGCCTTTTCCAGCTTTCCCACTAATCCCATTAAGAGTCGTCTCAGCGGCAGCTTCTAAAAGAGAAAAGCCATGCATTTGGGCAAAGTCTTCTAATTTTTCAATACTCTTTCCACCAATACCGCGTTTTGGCGCATTCACGACACGTCTAAAGCTAAAGTCATCGGTCGGATTCACTAATAAACGTAAATAGGCGAGTAAATTCTTGATTTCCATACGCTCGTAGAATCGTTGGCCCCCTACCATTTTGAAAGGCATATTCGCTTTTAATAAATCTTCTTCCAGGGTCCGTGATTGAGCATTACTACGGTATAAAACTGCAAAATCACTATAATCGTACCCATCAAAATTCACCATCTTTTGAATAGTTCTCATCACATAACGAGACTCTTCATAACCAGAAGCTGCACAATAATAGGTAATCTTATCCCCTGCTTCATTTTCGGTCCATAACTCTTTTGGTTTCCGATTTTGATTATTTTCAATCACTTGATTGGCTGCTTTTAAAATCGTCTTCGTTGAACGATAATTTTGCTCTAGCAAGACCACTTTCGCTTGTGGATAATCGTGTTCAAACGACAAGATATTCTCCATATCGGCTCCACGCCAACCGTAAATACTTTGATCGGCATCCCCAACCACGCAAATATTTTTGAACTTATCCGCTAGCAGTTGAACGAGTAGATATTGTGCATGGTTTGTATCTTGGTACTCATCCACATGGATATAATGGAATTTTTGTTGATAATACGCTAGTACATCTGGATGCTCTTTAAACAATTTCACCGTTAACATGATTAAATCATCAAAGTCAACGGTCATATTTTTGCGTTTTTCTGCTTCGTATTCGACATAGCACTTCGCGGTTATTTGGTCCATGAAGTTCACATGTGTCTTTGCGAAGGTTTCCGCATCTTCAAAATTATTTTTTGCATTACTAATACTTGCTAAAATTCCACGTGCATCAAACTTATCCGAATCAATATTCAACTTCTGCATAATTCGTTTCATTGCGGATAGTTGATCCCCAGAATCGATAATCGTAAACGACTTTGCAAGACCGATGCGTTCACAATCTCTTCGTAAAATACGAACGCACATCGAGTGGAAAGTGGAGACCCACATATCGCCTGCTTGTTCGCCCACTAGAGCACTCACACGTTCTTTCATCTCGCTGGCCGCTTTATTCGTAAACGTAATCGCTAGAATATTCCAAGGTTGAACTTCTTCCTCGGCTAAAATATAAGCCATTCGATGCGTCAACACGCGTGTCTTTCCACTTCCAGCCCCCGCCATTACGAGAAGCGGACCTTGTGTATGCATAACCGCTTCTTTTTGGCGAGGGTTCATTCCCTTAATTAATTCGTTTGAATTTTTCACTTACTCTTTCCTTTCCTTGAGGAACTATTTTCCATTAAAGAATAAATCTGAAACTTCAATCTCTCCAAGTAAATCCACACTGGACCCTCCACTTAATCGAATCACTCCTAAGATGTCTGTTGCTCTCTTAGGTGAGGTTTGGAAAAATTCAAAATCCCATTTTGGTTTCAATAGTGTTAATAAACTTGCTTTTTCGAGCATGGATTCATAAATCGGCACTAGAATCATTTCTTCAGTAGGTTTCTTGTATTCCACCGGAAGTCCTGTGGCTACTCGCGTAATGATGTCCGATAATCCTTTTCCTAGTTGTGCACTTCCAAATTGTTGTTGGATTAAAGGCAGTTGATTAATCGATTTTACATAAAAAATGCCATTATTTCCCATCAACACTTGAATCGATAGCACCACTGACCCTGAAAGATAATCTACGACTTTAAAAGCAATTCTCTTCAACTCTTGAACCCATTCTGGATTCATCCGACGTGAAGCAATACTATACTTTAATTTTCCAGAGATATATACATCTTCTGTAATTGGTAAAATCGTTACACGATCTTCATAGTCGCGAACAACAGTCAACGAAAAATGGCGTTGAGCAGGCACAAAGGCAGTCAACATACTTGGCCCTTCTTCAATTTTCCCCAAAACTCGCTCGTCAATATCTTGATCATATAATTCGATAGGTTCTTCATAACGACTATGGACTTGATTACTTTCTAGAAAAGCTGGAAGCCCAATACTTTCTAATAAAGTAGGTAATTCCCCAACATGGGTGACAATCCCATAAGGAGCTACGTTGATTGCATGTTCTTCTAAAAATAATTTTTCGACCGTACGATTTTGAGAAATTTCGGCTAGTTCCAATGATTGGTAATATCTTGTTTTACTACTTAAAGCCACTAATGTGTCTACAGAAACTAAATTCGTCATCAGAAGGAGAGTATCTACTTTCTCAGCAAAATCAAGTAAGGATGCACGGTCATCATAGGAAGACACAATTTCATATTCTGCCATCGAAATAGCAGCCTCGTTCGATTGATGGTAGCTATATACAACATACCCCATCTTTCTAGCAGCAATTGCAACAGATGCAACTTGCTCGTCTCCCCCAATGATTCCGATAATGGATTCTGGTAATAATTGACTCATGTATATCCTCTCCTTTTGCATACGTTAGAATGAATTTGATTTCTTAAGAACCTCTTCGCACAGATGCGGTTGTTTCTTCGCTTGGCAATTTATCATATTGATATAATTGATGTTCTTCAATCATTTGAATCAGCTTTTGTGCATAGGTTGGGTCGGTGGCATATCCTGCATCTTGCAAGGCTTGAGCTGCTTGTTTATAATTTCTAGCCCCTAGCACTTTATGATAGAGCGTTGGATCCCAATCTACCCCATATGCCAGTAGTTGTGCATGAGCTTCGACTGAATCCGCCCAGCTATCATACACACGAAAACGACCATTAATCGTAATCCATGTTTCATTGACAAATTCTGCTGTTTCAAGCACTACATTCGGCTGTGCGGTCGTCGCTTTTACCCCATATAAATTATAATATTTGCTCGCTAATAAGCTTTCGCCCCAGTTCGATTCGAGGATTGCTTGCGCCAAACTGACACTTGGCAATACTCCATAATCGCGATATGCTTTTTGGGCAGCTGGAGCAATCGTCTCTATGAAGGTCTCTCTTGTAGACGTCTCTGCCTTGTGCTGCGGTTTATTTTCAGACAACCATGTGATGGTACCGGCTAAAAGAACACTCGTTACAGCTACGAGGAGAAGCGCCGTCAATTTAGATAATGACTTAAACCACTCTACAAGATGAAACGCGAATTTACTTTTTCTTTTCTTTCTTTTCGCCACAATTTCACCACTTTCTTTATCTTTCAATTTTATCATAAAATACCCTATAAAAAAATGGATACCCCCTTGTTTTAAAGAGAGTATCCGTGATTTTAATCATTCAATTTTTATTCTGCATCATTTTCTGGAACAAATACGTTTTTACCGTATTCTAAATATTTCTGTTGGGCTTTTTCGTCCCTGATCCACTCGAGTAAGCCTTGTTTCTTCGTTCCAATTTGTTTATGTGTAATCCCTACAATTCGAATTTCAATAATATCTTGATAACTCCAGCTTCCATAATTAGTTGCAATGCGTAAGATGGTCACATTCTCTTTGAATTTTCCCTTGCTAACAGCAGCTGTCTTCCATTCCACTCGTACATTTTCTTGACGAATCCAATGATTAGCAATTTGGACTTTTAGCCTTAAATATTCAGCCACCGGATCAGAAGCCACCTCAGGAAGAACGTCCGCATTTCTAGCAATTTTGTGCGCTAGCATCCACTCATAATCCGTAAACAGCATTGAAATCTTCTGCATATTTTCAGATTTCAATCCTCTCTCTCCATTCTTCCATCTTGTCCAACTTTGCCCACTAATGCCTAATTCTTGCGTGTAAAATGCTTTTTCTGAGAGATATCTTTCTCGAATGGCATTTACAACAATTAATACAAATGCTTCATGCATCTTCATCACCCCTTAAATAAATAATACACCTAAAAGGTTATCTTTTCAAATTTTTGTCATTTTTTTTGCTGTATATTATAATAACGGTATCTTTAAAGAGAGGTGAGAGTGTGTCCCAAACTTCAAAAAATCCATTTCATATCGGACTGCGTACTTTAAAAACGGCTATATCGGTATTTCTTTGCGTTGTGCTGTTTAGAATATTGCATCGCGGTTCTCCGATGCTGGCTGCACTGTCCGCCATTTTTAGCCTAAGAACCGACCACGAACAAACCTTTAAATTTGCACTCTCTCGTTTTGTAGGCAACACTACCGGCGGGGTGGTCGCTATTCTATTGTTCCAATTAAGAGACATCCTTCCATTCCACGAATATACGGATTTATTACTAGCACCTATTGGAATTATCTTAATCATTTTATTTTGTAATCAATTCAATAAAACCGGGGTCATCAATTCTTGTTCAACCTTCTTAGTCATTTTCTTTAACGTTGAAGCAGGACAAAATACCGCCTATGCGATTCAAAGAATTTTGGATACCCTTATTGGCGCATTGATTGCCATTGGAGTAAACCATCTTCTTCCAAACCCGCACTTGAAAACTGAAGAAAAAGCGTAAACGAAAAACTACGTTAGGATAACCTAACGTAGTTTTTGTTTTAACGATCTCCACCACGATAGCTATCGGCATTCGTAAAGAACACTTTTTCAATCACATCGATTGGTTTGGATAATAAAATATCTTTTGTTTTGAGCGATTGTACTCTTAGTGTTGGTTTTCCATCTACTAAAGAAATCATCACTAAATTCCCTTGATTTAAGTATGGGAGTGGAGCGTATGGATCTGTTTCAATGGTTTGACTAAGCTCTAATCGATGGTTAGCACCTAACTTGTATAGATTCCATTCATTATTCTTCCGCTCGCTTGCTCCCTCATATCCTTGACTTCGATTCCATTCTTTTTCTTTGGCTTTAGAAGATAGTAGATACACTTGATCTTCCACTACATACACACTCGTATTTTCAGAAGCCATTGTCTCGGTCGATTCAATCTCAGTGAATTGTTTCGTCTTCGCATCAAAAGTCATCCAATAGAATTGATTTTCTTTCGAAAAAGACGACCCCATGACAAGACGTTGGGGATCATAGACTCTCTCCCTTGAAGCAGGTCTCCAGTCAACAGATTGTAATTTTTCTGGCAAATCCACTCTTTCCACTTTAGAAGGAGTTCCCGTCTTCAAGTCAATCGAAAACGTTAATAGATAAGACTTCGACTGTGCTTGACCTGCATCACTCCATTGTATCGCTGCATATAAAGTATCCCCGTCTCTATAGAAGCTAGGCGATTCAATATACGTACGGTCTCCGCGGATTTCTTTTGGAATGGATACCGTATTGGAAACTATCTCTTTCGTCTCGGTATTCATCAATGTATACCCAATCGCTGGATCTGAATTCGTCTGATACACATTGAATTGTGCCCCGTAATAAAGTTTATATCCTTTAAAGGTGATGGAAGTTCCGTAGCGCGGTCTATTGAGCAGTGAAAAATCTCTCATTTCATTTCGTATACTATACGAATAAGGATTTTCTCCAAAACCGATTCGCTTCACTTCTCCGTCTAAAAGTGCATAGGTAGCACCATTATGATTGGTAATATCTTGTGTATAGGAAGTAAACTGAAAGGTTGTTCCTTCAACAAGTTTTTTCTCTTCTTGCGATAACTGCAGAGATACAGGAGCAGATTTGACATCTTTATAGACTGCAAATCCTGCACTACCAAGAAACATGAGACCACTTAGCGCAAAGATGACTGTTGCAAATTTTCTTGATTTCATTGTTCAAACCTCCCTATACGCTCACCTTATGATTTAATAAATAATCACTGAGTAATAAATTTCCGATAAGCCACACGAATATTCCCGTCCCTAAATATAGAATTGTTTCAGACCCGATGAAATAGAAACTCCATTGGAATTTAGAGACTGTTCCTACATAAACAATAGCGATTAAGATATATCCGATGACGCTCATTAATTTCATGGTTGTGGATTTCTTTTCAACTCCTACCACTAATAAAGTGATTTGGAAGATGGTCACGATAGTAGCTACCCCAAATAGGAAGAAGAAGAAAAATTGAATCGCATATTTTGGAACAACTGTCTGCATAACAGTGGAATTCGTTACAAGAGACCACGGTGTCACATGATGGGAATCAAGACTCGGAATAAATAATTTTGAAAGGGTGTAATTTAAGAATACCCCAATCACTTGAACGCCTTGTAGGAAGAACGTGATAATCAGCATTGTTAGTAACTTCGATAAATACACACTAAAGCGAGACCCTGGCAACATCAATAAACGATAAATGAAGGAGCCTTTTGTACTCCACTCCGTAGACCAAATCACCGCACTATAGACAAGAATGGCCACTCCAGCGAAAAATACAGGTAATCCAATATTGTTTTCCACAAGAATTACTCGAAGAATTTCTTCTTTTTCAGTTAAATTTCTCATTCCACTTAGTAGTCCGGCATTCACTATCGTTAGAAACTGAAGACCGATTTGAATCAACACTTGAATCAGCGCGGTAACGAGAATAAATCCTTTGGCTTGACCTAAATTATAAAGCGTTAGTTGAATGACTTTTCTCATTGTAAGTATACCTCCCTCATCACATCCACAATAGACTTCCCTTCTTCTTCACGAACTTGCTCTGGATAAAATTCTTTAATGATTTTTCCTTCATCTAGCAAGAGCGCCTTGTCTACAATGTACTCAATATCATTAATTTCATGTGTTGTAATTAAAACACCACGTCCGTCTAATAAATCACTCGTAAACACACGTGCAATTTCTTCACGTGTAAAGACGTCGATTCCAGAGAATGGTTCGTCCATCAATATATAATCCGTGTCTAGTCCCATTCCAAGCAGTAAATTTAACTTGGCTACATTCCCTTTCGAAAGGGACTTCACTTCATCTTTTAAGTTCAATCGGAAGAACTTCAATAGATGTTTTTCTTTCGAACGATTCCAGTTTGGATAGAAGGTGCGCATAAAATCAATCGCTTCGTCTACCGTTTGGTTTGGAGAAATAATGGAACTATCGGTAATATAGCTGACTTTTTCCGCAAACACCTTCCGCACTGGCATATCGTCAATCACGATTTTTCCTTGATCATAGGGTAGTAATCCTGCAATGGAATTCATAATAGTTGTTTTCCCAATCCCATTCACACCGATGAGCGCTGTTACTTCCCCTTTTTTGGCGTTAAACGAAATATCATTTAACACTTGTTTTTTTCCAAATTTCTTACTTAAATTTTGTACCGTTAACATTTAGAACTCTCCTTCCTATCACAATTTTTGGCTAAGATGGTCGATAATCTCTTTTTGAGATAGCTGAAGCGGAGCAATTGCATCGACAAAACTCGTAATCGCTTCTTCCAACATTTCTTCTTTCAGTTGTTCGATTCTTTCCTCATCTTCTGTCACTCTACTCATTACATTATTTCCCGTTGTCACAAGTCCTATAGCCTCCATTTCATGAAATGCCCTTTGAACCGTATTCGGATTCACTTGCATCACCTGTGCCAGTTCTCGTCTACTAGGCATTTCTTGTCCGGGTTTTAGCCGTTTGGATACTATTTCCGCCTTGAAATACGCGACAATTTGCTCGTAAACCGGACTTCTTTTATCAAATACAATCATCGGCTTCTCCTTTCTTTCGATTGTATCAGTGTATTAACCGAATAATACACTTTCTTTTAACTGTATTATGCACTTAGTACACTCGTTTGTCAATAGCGTTTTCAAAAATATTTTTAGAAAATAAAAAAAAGACGACTCTTTTGAGTCGTCTAGATTATTAATGTAATTTTAATTTCACCATTTCTTGCAAGATTAAGTTCGCCATCTCAGATGCTCCGGTATCGTTTGGATGAATTTCATCCTCAAAGAGCAACTCTTTCGTACGTCCTTTCGCATAGGTTCCCCAGTCGATTAAATGCACATTGGGATACCGTTCAGCAGCTGTTTTGAGCTGATTGTTTACTTCTTTAGCCCATTTAATTTCATAGCCTGCCGTTACTAAGAAAATTTCACGGTTGCCTGCTGCTTGAATAAGAGAATCGATTTGCGCACTTGAAAAGGCTCCGTTTGAACCGAGTACAAATACGACCGTTTGAGATAATCTTCCTTGTTGCACTAGTTTTTGAACAACAGGTGTACTGTAATACAATTGACGTCCCACTTCGCCGTCCACGTAAGCATTTGGAAAAACTTCTCTTAATTTATTGGCAGAAGCTAACAAAACGGAATCTCCTACAAAGGTGATTGGCATTTGTCGAACTTGTTGTTCGATATTTGCCTTTACCTCTGAATTTACTGTTGTGACAGCTTCCGTAGTAGGTTCAACGGTTGTTTCTTGAAGCAGTTCTTGATTTTTGCGAATCTTTTCTTCTACTTCATGAACCACACTTGTTTGGTCTTTTTCCTGTGCAAATCCAATCCCTGCTAAACCAGCAAAGACTAGATACACTAAAGAAAAAGCAATTCCGAAGTGTTTCAACCCTTTTGGAAGGTTGGATTTCATATACGCAGTTAACTGATACGGACTATGTGCTTGCCCGATTGGAAGTGGAATCCGTTCTTTTTCAAATAATTGATAAGTGATTTCAGCTAATACGATAATCGTGAACCATTGAATCAAAACGTTCAACCAGTAATCTTCAACTCCTCGTAAAAAGGATGGCAAGATTAAGTGAATTGGATAAAACCATAAGTAATAAGAGAAACTTCTTTTCCCAAAGAAGGTAAACCCTTTAAAACTGATGATATAGTGAAACCATACGCCTTCACGAATGGCAAATGAAACCAGTAGTGTCATGACAATGGAAGATACTAGCATAATCATGTAATACACTTCCGCTTGCATCCCATTGAAGGTCACAAGCATCCAAATGAACGCCCCCATACAAATGGCGCTGGCAACATTCCAGACAACCTTGTTAGAATGCTCTTTTGGAATCAAGAGTTGTCCTTCATGAATATAGCTGAGTAAAGCGCCTAATGTGAATGAGAACAAACGGGTCGACACAAGATAGTACACATGCGATGGATCTTGTTCCCACCAATATAAAACTGCCATCCCCACTGCTGAAGCAAGCGTTAGGAATGCTAACAGTGCGAACTCTTGCATCCGCAGAAAGTTCATCTTCTTCATTAGTCTTCTCAGCAAGAATCCAACAATTAATAATTGGACATATAACGAAACGTACCAAAGATGGACAAAAGGACTTGGATTAGCAGACTGCACAAAATAAGATTGCTGACTAAAGATCTGATAATCGTTATTGACAAAGAACAGTGCAGATAGCGCCATTCCTCTAATATTGGATAGCATTTGCGGTGCGATTAAAAAGAGCGTAGCGACGGTCGTGATAATCATAAAGAGCATCGGGAAAAACATTCTTTTTAGACTCTTCCACGAGAATCTCTCTTGGTAATCTTCAGCAAAGGTCTTCTTATTCTGTCTAAAGGTTAAATAGCCCCCAACTACAAGAAAACCATTTACCGCCAAAAAGCCCCCAGGCAATAAATGTTGAAAATAATAATATAAAATAATTGCAAGTATAAAAAAACCTTTCAAGCCATCTAAAGCTGCGCTCCTCTTCCGTTTTTGTTTTTCAGGAGGATGTGGATGCGCATTTGACTTAGAAAGTCCCGTTTGATAATTTGAAGTCTCCATTGAAATTCTCCATTCATTATGTTCGTCATCATTATATCTCAAAACCGCTACATTTGGATACTATAAACTTTACATTTTTATTACTTTTGAGAAAATCATTTCCAATTGTTTCCGTGGGAAAAACAGAGTTCAAATTTGTCTCTAAAATCAAAAAACTAGGCAAAAAATGCCTAGTTTTTTCATTTATAATAAAATATGTCACGCTAAAATCAAGATGTAATTTAACCCAATGGAGATAGCTGCTATTTCAACCCTTTAAAAGCATCTACTTTAATCTTCTTGCTATCAATCCCTTTTTCTTCAAGGAACCTCTTCATCATTTCCACATCATCAGGTTGACCAGATAAGAGATATGTGGCCTTATTCCCATACTTTTCTGCTGTATTTTTAAGGCTGTCTTGACTTTTAGAAAAGCTAGAAGTTGTTTCATAGATCAAATTTGTTTCTTTTTTTGATAAATTTGCTATTTCTTCATTAAAAATAAGAACCCCTTTATCCAAGTGACTGATAATAATATCCCGTTTTCCAGCCCACTCTTTGATAATTGGCCGTATTGCCGCAATGCCAACGTCAGAAGCAAAAATAACAAGTGGTTCTTTGCCATCTGAAACAGATAAATTAGAGTAAAGCCAGCTCATCTCGAGTTTACTTCCTGCTTGCAAATTAGTCAATGTTTTTTTATAGAAACTACCACTATTGTGTGTCAAAATGAATATTTCATTCTCATTAGGGTTAGAAGCTATTGTCAGCCAGCCACTATTTTGTTTGTTTTTATCATTACTCATTGAAGCACTGGATATTACGTCGGTAGTTTCTTGAGCGTTCTCCTTAACATCATGTAATGTAAATTGAGCATAAGATCCAGCTTCCCATGTCACATTGTCAGGTTTCGTCAAACGTATTAAGTAAAGGTCGTCATTGAAATTTTCAATGGATTTAACCGACAAAGTTTGATTCCGTCCAAGATAGGTAATCGCACCCCAAGTAATAAGGCACAGTGCCACCAGAATAGATATAATAATTATCACCATTTTTTTACCTCTTTCCATTATTTCCCTCATTTCCAAAATTTAAAAGATACCCAAAAAGCCAGTGCGATAGTAGGAATAAAACCAATCACTTTGATAACAAAATCGGTATCCGGCAAGCTGTATATATAAATCATGATAGTCACTGCTGCCAACCAAATGCCTACAATTTGTAAAATAGCAGGTAATCCGGTAATCATACATAACCCTATCGCTAACAAAATTATGCCTCCAGTAGCAAAGCTCATGAAATCAGGGCTGGATAAATCAATTGACTGTAGCATAGCTCCCAATATAATGACCAAAATACCAATAACGGCGACAGAAATTCCTGCAATACTCCATTCATTCATTTTTTTACCCCGTGTTTGTTCATAATAATATCTCTTTTATATTCTTGAATGAATAAATTTTAAATTCATTCATTTTCTCTAAAAAAATAAAGAAATAAATTCTTTATTTTTTTAAAATGCCCTTTACAAAATAAGTTGCAAGTATTTCAACTGTTTTACTGACACCCGGAAAATCATTTTCTGTAATGTGCATATCCATATAGTAAAACAGATTGTAAACTTGTAAGATTTCTTGAATTCTTTCTTGTGAATATCCTTCATCCTCGATACGATTCGTAAATGTCTCCTCTAAAAACTGATGAAATGAATTTGAAATTTTGCCTTCTTCCGAAGAATAATAACGATGCAACTCATTAGAAATCATAGGATTGTACCATTCCGAAAGAATTTTATTGGAAGAAATATAACTTCGTGACGTTCTGAAAATCTGACTGACAAGTTCGACCATATCCATTCCCCAATCAATTTCGTTTATCATTGCTTGACGTACACGATTATTCTCATCTATATAAACATCTAAAAAAATAGCTTCTTTACTGTCATAATAGTTATAGAAAGAACCGACTGCCACACCAGCTTGTTTGGCAATTTCTGAAATTCCTGTTGCCTTATAGCCTGTTTTAGAGAAGATATCATGGGCAGCTGCCTTTAAAGCCTGTTTTTTATCCAATTTAACAGACCTCCTTTTCGTTATGAATGAATATTTTTTTAATTCATTCATAATGTATCATATTTCATATTGCTTGTCAATATAATAAGAATATAAAAGACTTTAAGTTTATAATCAACTCACTTTACAGTCTTAGAATTTTCCCTCATTCTTTCCAAGCGTCAAATCAAACTACGATACCTGAATTGCCTGAGTCTGTGTGCCAAGATATTTGAAAGCTCCACGCTTTTCTTACTGTTCTTTTATACTTTATATTCTCTCTAATTTTTCATTTTCCTGTTCAATGAACATCAGTCATACAGTTATAAAATTGCAGTGTTTGTTCTCTGCCATCTTTGGCAAAAGTGAATTTTCGTTGTTGTAGAAATTAAGAAATAAGTGGAACAGCAAGCATAGGAAAGGGTTCTTACCCTTTGTGGTGTTTTCCTGCATACAGTTCAAGAATAAGGTCAAGGATTTCATTAATACGATCACTGTCAAGTCCTGATTGGCTTCTACTTCGTAACATGAGCATGAAAAAGCGGTGTTCTTATACTTCCTTTAACAGAAGCCAAAGAGCACCGCTTTTACGATTTCCTATTTAATTTTGATTCCCACAACATGCCTTTTATGTCTGTGGTAAAGTACTTCTATCTGAAGAGTTTTTACAGCACATCAAGGCTTTTTCCTCAAAAGTAGTAAATCGTAGTAAATTCAATCCACTCTCTTGTAAATATCCTTGTATTTCAAGGGGTTTGAGGATTAATTATTAAAGTTTGCAATTAAACTTTTAATGTTCTGAAGCACCGCTTGTTGCATCAACTGCTTGTGCTTGAGCTGGAGCTGAATGCCCGCTATCTGAAGCGCCACTTGTCGCATCTGCTGCAGGAGCAGGAGCTGAGTGTCCGCTGTTTGAAGCGCCACTTGTTGCGTCAGCTACAGGAGCTGCCCCATTTGCGCTTACTAAACGTTGGCCAGTTGTTTGTAAGTACCAATCTAACCATGGTTTGAAGTCAAATACGATTTCGTTAATTCCAGCGTAAGAACCATCAGGATAGTACATTGCTTGGTAGTTGTGTACGTTGATGATTTCTGGTGGAGTGTTTGGAACGATTGTACGGAAGTAATCCACGTTTCCTGCACGTAAGTTCGCAATGAGGTATTCCACATTTTTGAATGTACGTGGTGGGTGAACAGTTCCTAAACGGTTACCAGATTGAGATGGCACACGTGGAGCCAACATTTTGTTTGCTGGTTTGTTGAAGTTATAGTACAAGAATTGGTTGTTGTCATCGGCATATGTTACTTCAAATGGTAAAGCTTTTAAGAACATATCGATTTGGTCAACCGTTAATAAACCGTGGTCTAGGCGAACATAGTCGTTTCCTTGAGCAGCACCAACGATTTCACTTGCTTTTTCAACCCATTCTGGATCATCTGGATCTACCCCTTGAACAGTTGTAGAAATTGGGTTTGTGCAGTGTAAATCTTCTGGCGGTGTTGGTAATGGTTTACGTAACACTTTTACAACCTCCACATATTTCACGAAGTTTTCTAAGCATGAACGTAAGAAAGCTACAGTTCCTTCGCTCTTAATATTTCCTTCTTCGTCAAATGCTTCTTTTGCTTTTCCTAATAAGAATTCGTTCCCTGGTAGTACATACGCATTTACCCCTGGAGCATCCAAGATTTTACGTAAATGCACTTGCGCACGTGAAGTACCTTGGTCATAGTGAGAAGCTCCCATGATCATAACTGGTTTGTTTTCGAATGGGTGTAAATTGAATGACATCCATTCTAATGTGCTCTTCAATGCAGCTGTAATTGTGTGGTTGTGTTCCGGTGTTGCGATAATCACACCATCTGCACGAATTAATTTGTTGTACATGTATTGTACTGGGAAGCTCTTAGATTGATCTTCGTCTTGATTGAACATTGGAATATCTTTAATTTCTAAGATTTCAAACTCGAATAAGTCACTGAATTTCTTTTCGATAAATTGTAATAATAAACGGTTATGCGAAAATTCCGCATTTGATCCTACGATACCAATAATTTTCATTTTCTACTGTCACTCCTTATTTTTTAGAACTGTCCCATGAGAAGTTTTTCGCTTCTTTTTCACGAGCTTCGTTTGCACGAACTAATTGTCCTGTAATTTCAATGAATAATAAGTAATCTGCGAAAATCTTTTCTAATTTTTCAACAGTTGCTGCATCTTTTAAGTTGCCTTCTTCGTCGAATGCTTGTAGGGCGTGACCTAATAAGAATTCATCGCTTGGTAAAACGCGTGCTTTAATTTCTGGTGCGTCTAAGATTTGACGTAATTGACTTTGTGCACGTGAAGAACCTAATGTTCCGTAAGATGCTCCTGTAATCATGACAGGTTTGTTTAATAATGGGTAGATACCATAAGATAACCATGCTAAAGCGTTCATTAATACAGCTGGACATGAGTGGTCATATTCTGGTGTACTAATGATTACTCCGTCCGCTGCAGCGATTTTATCTGCAATTGCTTGTGCTTCTTGAGGCACTATTTTAGGAGTTGGTTTGTTGAACATTGGTAAGTCTTTAATTTCGACTAGTTCAATTTCCGCCTGTTCTGAAAAATGTTTTTGAATGTATTGTAATAGTTGACGGTTTGTTGATTTTTTAGAGTTTGTTCCGACTAAACCGATTAATTTAACCATTTGAGTACTTCCTTTCGAGTAATTGAATCTTTGAAGCAAGTCCTGATGTGTAGAAGATACGATCATCTTCTAAAATCAACACAGCTTCGATGTTAGGGTGTTGTTCCACTTCGAATAAGATTTCGTGTGCTTTTTTCCCAAAAAGTCGCGTTGTCCAGATTTCACAATCGACCGATTGCTTAGAAACAATAGTGAGACTACTCACATCCGTTTCGGTAGGATATCCCGTTTGCGGGTCGAATATATGATGGTATTTCTTCCCATTTACTTCCAGTACCCGCTCATAGACACCCGATGTCACAATCGACTCCTCATGAATCGGAAGAAGCGCTAGATTTTCTCCGCGTAGAAGTTTTGGATTTTGGATTCCAATCCACCAATTTCCATCTTCATGATGAATAGCTCTCCCTAGCGTGAGAACATTCCCACCCAGGTTAATGAGCGCGGAGGTCACTCCATGCTCTTTCAACTGTTCCATCACCAGGTCTGCAATATAGCCTTTTGCAATACACCCAAGGTCAATCCGCATTCCTTCTTCTTGCAGAAAAATCGTCTGATTCTCTTCATCTAAAACGACTTTTGTTGCATCGGTGAGTTGTAGTTTTGCTTGAATCTCTTCATCTGTTGGTACTCTTGCATCGCTGAAACCTACTCGCCAAGTTTGCACCACCGGACCAATCAAAATATTCATCCGACTCCCCGCAGCCAAACTATTCTCCAGTCCCAATTTCACTAAATGAAAAATCTCTGGATGGACACTAACTGCATGTTTCCCAGCTGCCAAGTTTACCGCCATCAATTCTGAAGTTGGGTCATTCGCGCTAAAACGATGCTCATATCGCTTCAATTGCTCGAACACTTCGCCCACTAAACTCTCGCCTTCTGGATGCGCAATTTTCAATTCGATGACGGTTCCCATCAATCGAATGGTACCTGTATGATACTGTTCCAAGCGTCCATTTCTCCTACGTTTTATTTGTGATAAAAAGCACACAATAGTGTATACTAAAAGCGTTTTCTACCCCTTTATTGTGAATTTACCATATTGAGCATTCAATTTCAAGAAACAACTTTTAAAAAATAACTAAAAGACATCACATTCCTTGATATCATGCCTTTTTCACTATTTATTAAATTTCATTGACAAAATTCTTTTTCAAAAAAGAGCCCCTCTAGTACCTATCCACATTTGTTCATCACCGCACTTATAGAGCATTCGGTCTCTTTTCACTTTAAAGTAGATAATAGAACCTTGCGCTTTCACGAAAGTCTCTAAAACTGAGAATGAACACACTCTTCCAAATCCTTCTCTTACTGTAAAGCAAGAAACTTAATTTGAGCTTATAAAGAGTGTTAGGTTCCTCGAGGGACTACAGCAAAAGCCCTTTGGATTCTATAATAACAACAATAGCGACTAGTAACCGATGCGAATTAGATTCTCTTGAAAATTGATTTTCTAGAGAATCTTTGAGGCTCGGTAGGCGTAAGACCTAGGCTTAACACACTCCGAAGCCCTGCTCCTTATGAGAAGCAATAAAACTTATTACTAAGTTTGTTAAAGTTCACTCAGTCGAGGGACGAAAAAAGCCCCCCTAGATTTATAGTAGTTATAATAGCGGGTTCATAACCAATGTGAATTACTGACTCTAGGGGTAACCCGTAGAGTCAGTTTGAAGCTTGGTAGGATTGAGACCATGGCTCAATCCGGTATCGCTATTATAACAACTATAAAAATTCTAGGGGGAGCTTTTTGAAAGTCCCTACGGGACTCTAATTAAATCTTTTTAACAAACTCAGATTTAAGTTTCATTGCGCCGAAGCCATCTATCTTACAATCGATATTATGATCGCCTTCCCCGATACGAATATTCTTCACACGTGTCCCTTGCTTAATATCTTTTGGGGCGCCTTTTACTTTTAAGTCTTTGATGACTGTAACAGTATCGCCGTCTTGTAATTTATTTCCATTCGCATCGACAGCTACAGGACCTTCTTCTACTTCTGAACCTGGTTCCCATTCATACGCACACTCAGGGCATACTAATAATACACCATCTTCGTATGTGTATTCTGAACCACATTTAGGGCAATTTGGTAATGACATTTACATTCCTTCTTTCTATTCAACATTCATCTTAACGACGTTTACGAATCATATCTAACGGTTTTACTGGTTCCGTTACTTTCATTTTACAAATCATCATGGCATGAGGAGCTGCTTCGATTTCTTCCCCATTTTCATCCCACAACTGAGTTAATACTTCTTCGTGATGACGCATTCCAGGTCCGTAGAACTCGATTTGGTCTCCGACTTTGAAATTGTTCCGTTGTTGAACGGTAGCCATTTGTGTTTCAGGGTCATATTCCAATACTTGTCCAACGAACGCATATTGAGGAATTTGACGGCGTGGTCCAAATAATTGCTCATGTTCGGTTGGCACTTGGTAATAGAACCCAGTCGCTAACTCACGTTGGGCTGCTTTCCATAACTCGTCAATCCATTCTTGTTTACATACATAGTTATCTGGATCTTCGCAGTAAGAATCCACCGCTGCACGATAAACATTTGATACCGTAGAAACATAGTGAATGGACTTCATACGTCCTTCAATCTTCAAACTGTCTACACCAGCTTCAATTAAATCTGGCAAGTTTTGAATCATCGCTAGGTCAACGGCACTCATGGAGAATTTCTCTTCGATTCCTTCTTCACCCGCACCAACCATATTCTTTTCTCCCGCAAATGGCATATCAAACAGACCGTATTTCCAACGACAAGACTGTGCACAGCCTCCACGGTTAGCATCACGATGCACCATGTGGTTTGATAATACGCAACGTCCTGAGTAAGAAATACACATAGCACCGTGGATAAAGGCTTCGATTTCTACATCCACTTTTTCTTGCATTTCTTTGATTTCATCCATTGATACTTCACGCGCTAATACGACACGTTCTAATCCCTCATCTTTCCAGAAGTTGAGGGTTTCGTAGTTGGCTGCTGAAGATTGTGTTGATAAATGGATCGGTAATCCTGGCGCTTCTGACGCACAAATATCCATTAAGGCCATGTCACTGATGATGGCTGCATCGATTCCGATGTCACGAACCGTGCGGAAGAATTCTCCCGCTCCTTTTTCGTCCCCTTCATGCGTAACCATGTTGGCTGCGATATATACTTTTGCGTTATGTGCATGGGCAAAATCAACGGCTTCTTTCATTTCCGCAAAGTCGAAGTTTCCTGCACGGCTACGAAGTCCGTACGCTTCCCCACCAAGGAAAACCGCATCTGCTCCGTACAAAATAGCTGTTTTTAATTTTTCAAGAGTACCCGCTGGAGCAAGTACTTCAGGTTTTTTCAATATCTTTCTTCCCATTTGACTCTCTCCTATTTCACATCTTCTGGATTTAATAAGTAAAATCCTGCTTCAAGACCACGAACCTCTGGATGAAGGGCACGCACTTGTAATTCAAGACTGGCACTCTTTTCAGTAGTCCATGTGCCTGCTTCGATTTCATTGCGAGCATTCACAAATAATTTCGCCACTTCGACAAAGTTTTCCCCAGGAGCAAGCACTCCGTCTAGCTTCCATTGCGGGATACCCATTTCTGTTAGCTCTAACAAATGGGGTGCTAGAGACACGTCGTTATTCGCGAAAATATGCGTTCCGTTAATGTCTTCGTAGATGGAATAGTGAGAATCTTCATCGGCAGGTTCTGACACAAACAGACCACGGCGTTTTTCAACCGATTCTTTTTTCTCAATATAATTGAAATAGTTGTTTAAAAGCGGGCGTTTTGAATGATGGATACAAGTCGCACCATAAACAAGAACCTCAATCGGAATTTCTACACCTGCTGCCAAGATTTTCATCTCTTCACGAGGAATTTCACGCGCAATGACCGCACCAACGGCACCACGTTTTCCCCAGAAGTTGATTTGACGACTACTTGTTACTAATACTGCAGCATCATAACGATACGGAATCGAATACTCAGGATTTTTCATAATTTGAACCACTCCTGGATCTCCTACCGCAATGTTATCCACACCAATTTCCTTTAAAAAGGTTAAATATTCCGGAACGAGCGCAATTCCTTCATTGTGGAAAATCGCGTTTACCGCAACACTCGCTTTCTTCCCATATTGGTGCGCCAATTCTGTTAATTCTTTTTGTTCCTCACGTGTAAACGACATCGGAAGGCGAAGCCCAAATTGGTCTTCTCCGAAATAAATCGTATCCACGCCTGCTTCAAGCAAATCTTTTGCTTGTTGGATTGATTCAACTGTTGCAATCAGCTCTATCATCCAAAGGCCCCCTTTGCTTTCTTTAAAATTTATACTTATCTAGAGTATCACAAAACAACTGAATTTTCTATTGTTAAAATATAAACAACACTTCCTGATTTTTTATCCATAAAAAATCCACCCCACTAAATATGTAGGATGGATGCTATTTTATTATTCTACTTCTAATCGAATGCCAATTTCTTCAGGCAAAGCTTTAAATACAGAAATCTCAGATGGTAGCAAATGACCGATAACGTTTTGACGCGCATCTGATGGCAAATTTTCTTTAGTAATTTCTATTTCTCCTTGGTAACGTCCGTAACCCGCATTCGCTTGATTGATTTCTCCAATGGTTCGAGTTGTTGTAGAAACTTCTCCGTCAAGCAAAGCCCATCCGCGAGTACCGAGTACGCGGTAAACAAAATCACTCGCATCAATACGGTCATGAAGCACTTTCCCTGTTAGTTCAACTGGCACTTGTGCCTTTAATGACACAAATCCTTCTTGGAATTCCTTCATGACTTTTTGTGTTGACTCCTGAATAAATGTATCACCAACCAAAATCATATCCGTATGCGCACGAATGAGTTCACAAATGGCAAGACGCGTATCCAAAGTACGATGTGTTTCCACAGTAGGCAATCCTTCATGAAGCGGAGCTCTTAAAGGTTCGTCTCCTGGAATAAACGCGAGCACTTTGACCCCAAGCGCCTGCAATTTTTGGTTAATCGCCGTGAATTTCTCAAGCGAAATTCCTGAATATACTTTGGGATAATAAT
>ERZ773076.137-NODE-137-length-40655-cov-8.211576_pt1 | contig 40655 bp, 37 predicted proteins | sample MGYA00580613_ERZ773076 | MGnify/ENA primary metagenome ERZ773076 (study PRJEB29015, sample SAMEA2738005) | human oral metagenome | biome: human oral; feature: human-associated habitat; material: dental | place: China | collected 2057 ...
ACCACGCTCGGGTCTTTCAAGTTGAAATGAGTAGCAAATTCGTTTCGCAAGCGACCAAGCACGGCGTTGACGACCGGGCGAGTGTCGGCACCAAAGAAAACTGCGTCGCCATCAGCCGCACCAGTTTTTTGCTTAATCGCCGTGAGCTCTGTCTCGCTCAAGAACTTGGCAATTGGCGATTTTGCCTCGCCATCTTGGTAAGTGATGTAAGCTAAGCCGCCCGCGCCTTCACTCTTGGCAATGTCGGTGAATTGGTCGATTTGCTTACGGCTGAGACTGGCGCCATTTTTAACACAAATCGCCTTGATACACTCGGCGTTCTTGAACACGCCAAATTCGGTGTTGGCAAACACATCAGTCAGTTCAATCAGCTCCATGCCGAAGCGCAGATCCGGCTTGTCCGAGCCATACGTCTCCATGGCGTCGCGGTAGGAAATGCGCGGAATTGGACTACCGTCACCAACGGGTAAATCGCTCAAATCCAGCAATTTCTTGCCCGCAAAATCAGTCGCTAGCTGGCACATCAACGGTTCGACCTCACGGCGAACTTCCTCGCCGTCCTCAACGAAACTCATCTCCAAGTCCAGCTGGTAAAACTCACCGTACAGTCGATCAGCCCGCGGATCTTCATCGCGAAAACACGCTGCCAGCTGGTAATACCGCGGCACGCCGCCAACCATCAGCAGCTGCTTGAACTGCTGCGGTGCTTGCGGCAGAGCGTAAAATTTGCCTTCTTGCAGACGGCTTGGGATCAGAAAATCGCGCGCGCCCTCGGGGCTAGAGTTTGCCAAAATCGGCGTCTGAATCTCAATGAAATCACGGTCATCCATGTACTGATGTATCCGGCGGTACATTTCGGCACGCTTTTTCAGCATCTGTTGCATCTTTGGGCGGCGCAGGTCAAGGTAACGATACTTAAAACGTAAGTCCTCACCTGCCTGATTCTCCTCGGCAAACGGCTGGATTGGCAGAGTTTCAGCTCGGTTGAGAATCTCCAAATTCTCCACCACAATTTCTACATTACCACTGGCGATATTTGGATTTTTCAAACCCTCGCCACGCTCCGTCACCACACCGCTGGCACGAATCACAAACTCATCGCGCAGGCTCTCCGCCAACCGAAACGCTTCCGCCTGCTCAGGATTAATCACCAACTGCACCAACCCAGTATGGTCGCGTAGGTCAATAAAAATCAGCCCGCCGTGATCGCGCCGGGAATGTACCCAGCCAGCCACGGTAATATGTTTTCCAACTTCATCAGGGGTATTTACTGCCAAAACTCTTTTTTTCATATCTGTTATTATAGCACATTAGCTGGTATAATGATTTTATGAATAGCGGTGGGTTTATTCTCCTATCTGTAAGCGTCTGCTTGTGGGTTTTTCTCGCCTATATGTATTTATCCTTGTCTAAGAGGATTAAGAAGCTTGAGCTAAAAGAGGCAAAACGAAGGCCTACAGATAGCTATATTAAAGAACAGCCGAGCAGCCGCCCAGAAAACGAGCCTTTATCTACCGCGCCGGCGCCAGCCGCCGTAGATCAACCAGCACCGGAAAATATCCTAAAAGCAGTAGACCAAGAATTGTTAGAGAAAATTCGCACTCTCGACGCTTATTCTTTCAAAAAATACATAGCAGGAATATTCCAATCATTCGGATACCAGACCAAGGTTACGCCTTATAACCGCGATAACGGTATTGATATCATCATGCGCAAAAATAATCTGCAAAGTTATGTACAATGTAAAAAACACAACATTAGTACAGTTGAAGCCAGCGCTGTCAAAGATTTTTACGAGCCAATTGCCAGCCGTCTTAACGGAGGTTTCGCCTTTATAATAACGATAAATAGTTTTTCAGAGGATGCTAAGCGATTTGCTAAAAACCCGAAGCATACTAGCAACATCATGCTTATCGACGGACAAAGACTGATCCGCTTAATACAGTCAGCCGAGAAAGCTTCGTCTCGCCCTGTACCTTTCCCCGGCAGCAGCACCGCCAAAGCCGAGGCAGCGCCAGCCAAAATACCGCAACCGCCACGGCAAACACTCAGCCGCCAAAAACAGAAACGAAAGTTTGTCTCCTAATGCCTTTATCTTAGCTATATAGACGCGCTTGCTGGCGCTAACTGATATTAAACGTCGCGGCGTTTTTTAGTCGATAGGTTGTTCTTTTGCGGATTCGTCCCGGCGGCCTTGCGCAAATCTTCATAGACGTCAAACTCGTCAACAATTTTCCGCCCCAATAGCGCTTCAATAACGTCTTCCAAACTAAGCAGTCCAACCGTTTCTCGAAACTCGTTCACCACCACAAACAGATGCCGCTGTGCTTTTAAGAATGCCGCCAGCGCATACTTCAGCGAGCGATCATTGCGAATATAATACACGTTCTTATCCATAACCGCATCCGCGCGGCGCGACTTGGACTTCGGGTCAATCATCAGCAAATCTTGCACGTACAAAATACCGACCACATGATCAATGTCATCCTTAACCACCGGAAACCGGCTATAGCCTTTTTTATGCAAATCATCCAGTACCAGCGGCCCAAGCAGCTCGTCTGACTTGACCGACTCAATCATACTCCGCGGCGTCATCACCGTGTCGATAGAAATTTCATTAAAACTCAAGCCGTTGATAACCAGCCGTTTTTCATCTTTCGTCAACACGTCGCCGGATTGCTTAACCATCGACAACAGCTCGTCTTTCGATTCAATATCGTAATGGTCATTAGGAATCGGCGCGACCGAACGAATTGTTCTGAATATTGCCGGATATTTTTCAATTACTGCCAAAATTTTAGCTTCGTATTTTTCATACAATTTTTGCGAATACTTTTGCCACAAACTCACCCGCGCCAAAGCACCGGCTTCCAGCGCGATTAAAATCGATATGAAAAAGCCAACCGCCCAATGGAATAATTCCACGCCGATAACACTTAGCACCACCAATAAAATTGCCGAAATAACGCGCTGCAAAGAAAAAATATCGCGCAGCAGCATATGGCGCTTTAGCAACAACTCCGCCTCGCTATCGCCAGCGTGTACCCGCCGCTGCAGCTCAAACCGGCTATGAGACGATAACTGCGGATGAACTCCCAACACCACCAAAAGGCATAAAAAAACGACAATATAGACAACTGGCAGCACAACCATCATGGTTTAATTGTACCCTATATTATGCTATACTGACTAGAGTAATTTGGAGGAACTATGAATAAAAAAAGTTGGATAGTTTTTATGGTAATTGTCGGGATGGTAATTGTCGGGATGATTTATATGTCAACCCAAGACCGGCTGGATGTTAGCAATATTACCGAAGAAAGTATGAATAAAATAATCGGCGCTGAAAAACGTAATAGCAACATCGCCGACCATACATACGGCAATAAAAACGCCAAGGTAACCGTCATTGAGTACGCCGACTACCAATGTCCGGGATGTAGTACTGCCGCACCAAAAGCGAAAAGTATTGTTGAAAAGTACAAAGACAACACGCTGCTGATTTTCCGTAATTTCCCGATCGCCAGCTCTCATCCGAACGCGCGAGCGGCAGCGGCGGTAGCTGAAGCGGCTGGATTGCAGGGTAAATTCTGGGAAATGAATGGGCTCCTTTATGCCAACCAAAACGCCTGGAATAACGCCAACACCAGCGAACGCAGCAATATTTTCCAGTCGTACGCCGAACAGTTAAAGCTTAATATTAACCAATATAAGTCGGATATCGCCAGTGCCAAGGTAAAGAATAAAATTGACTTTGATCTGGCAGTCGGACGGCAGCATGGCGTTAAGGCTACGCCAACCTTTTACGTTAACGGTAAGAACGTCCAGATGGACAATACTGGCTCAATTGAATCGGCCATCAAAGACGCCCTAAAAAGCGCTGGCGTCGAAATTAAAGATTAATTTCTTATCAATACCAAAATCCCGCTCCGGTGCCTTTGGAGCGGGATTTATTTATAGTCGTCCCCCTTTTGCTTTAATCAAGAGCGACTGCACATTATTTATTGTGCTATGTATGTTTGCCATTCGGCAGGCACCACATCAACGGCTATCTTTTTGCGCCTGGAAGACACAAAATTGATTGCTATTGGCATGTGTTTTGTACTCCTCGTACTTATGCGCAGCCTCACGCGCTTCGACCTTTATTACCCATCTTTAAGCAATTGAATGCTTCGGCGCGAGACACGTCACCAATATTACCAAACGATTTTAGGCACGTCAAGCGGAATGCGCTATATATCCTTAGCTAAAACAGGCGGATTCGCCTGGCAAAAACCGACACAAACAAGATTAATACTATAGTAAAGCCGACAATTCCCACATACGCCCAAGGCTCGTGCTGAAACGGCAGCCCGATATTCATACCGTACATACCGTAAAAAACATTCGGAATCGCCAGTAAAATCGTAATAGCGGTCAAAACCTTCATGCGCTGGTTTAAGACATTATTGGCAATTGTCGAATAGGCGTTTTGGATACTGGAGATCGTATGCACGCTGGAACTGATAGCCACCAAGATTTGGCGAATATGCAAGTCGATATCCTCAAGGTCTTCCAAATCGCGCGTATTAAATAAACCGTGGCGATTATCCCTCAATTGGGTTATCACGCTGGAAATACCCTCCAGGCTGCTGCGATAGCCATTAAGACTGCCTTCTATGGCCACAAATTGAATAAAGTCGGCATTTTGCACCTCATACCGGCTCAGCCGCTGCCTGGCGCCGCTAATTTTCTCGGTCAGCGAATGGACGCGCTGTTCGTACTGCGAAATAATATACGCCAGATTTGCACTAAAAATGCCAGCCGGACGTTCAGTAGTTGCTGCCAAAAAATCTCTGACATCAAGCGGCGAAAACTTCGCTTGCGGCGCAATCGTAATATAGTGATTCTTATGGATAATCATCAGGAACGGTACGGTCTTGCCGGAATCAACCGCGCCGAGCGGTACGCGGGCGAAAATATATTCAACGCCGCCGGAAAGTTCAACTCTCGGCAGTTCATGGACGTCGGCAGCATCACGAATGATATTAGGATTCAGCGAAAAACCGTCTGCCAGATCACTTATATCCGTGCCAGCAAGCTTGCCATTAACATGCACCCAGCAATTTGCGTGCATAATATTGGTTTGCGCCAAATTTTCAGACAGCGATCGCCGTTCAAAGTAGCCCACCACCATGAGAAAATTATACGATAAACTGTTATGCTTTGGCAATCTTGATAGTAGTTTATCGTACTAAAATCTCCCCGCTTCGTGAAAAAACGGGGAGACTTTATTTTAGATAAATCTACAAGCTACGATTTAATCCGCGTGCCCGCCGTACCAGTAATCGCTTCGGCAGTTTTTTCCAACGAAGTAATAATTGCTGTACGTCCGGTGCCGCCAGCCAAGAAGCTCAGAGCTGCTTGGGTTTTTGGCAGCATAGAGCCAGCTGCGAATTGCCCGTCGTCAATGTGCTTTTGTAATTCTGCCATCGAGACTTCTTCAAGCGATTGTTCGTCCGGCTTGCCAAAATTAATCTTAGCCGCATCAACCGATGTCAAGATCAATAGCGTATCGGCGTCCAGAAGATCCGCCAATTTGGCAGCGCCAAAATCTTTATCAATCACTGCCGCCACGCCCTTCAATTGTCCGGCTTCGTCCTGTAAAACAGGAATGCCGCCGCCGCCAGTCGAAACTACCGTCACGCCAGCAGAAACCAGCGATTTTATAACATCCGCCTCGACAATGGTTTGCGGTTTCGGCGAAGGTACGACGCGCCGCCAGCCGCGGCCGGCATCTTCTTTCACCGTGTAGCCGCGCTCGCTGGCGACAGTTTTAGCTTCTTCCTCGGAATAAAACGGCCCGATTGGTTTGGTCGGATTCTGAAAAGCCGGATCGCTTGAATCGACAATGGTTTGCGTAATCATACTGACTGCACTGCGGTCAATACCGTTAGACGCAAACGCATCGTGCAGCGCCTGCTGCAGCCAGAAACCGATCAAGCCCTGGCTCATTGCGCCGCAATCCTCCAGCGGCAGGCTTGGCACGTCAGCCGTATTAATCGCTTCTTCGTGCAGGACGATATTGCCGACTTGCGGTCCATTGCCATGAACAATTGCCACATTATGGCCCGCCTGGATAAGCGGCAAAAGCTGGCGAACTGTCTCGTCGGCCACCCGCTGCTGCTGCGCCGATGAGGCTTCGCCCTGCCGTTGCAGGGCATTGCCTCCGAGCGCGACTACTATTGTACGTTTATTATCCATAAGACTATAACGCTCCAAACGCTGCAATAATCGCAACGCTAATAATCGCGAATACTGCCATGATTGGTGCTGAGCGTTTTAGCCAGTCGCGATACGACACACCTGCCAGCGCCAAGCCGCCCATCAGAGAAGCAATAGTTGGCGCCATCATGTTAATTAAACCTGACGCCGTAGCAAAGGCGGCCACCATAACCTCTTTACTTGAGCCAACCAGATCAGCAATTGGTGCAATAACTGGCATAGTTGCCGCTGCCAAACCTGACGATGATGGCACAATGAATGACATTGGCAAGTAGAACAGATATGCCAACACACCGACAACACCACCGCCAGCATCTTTCAGTAATGCTTCACCCCAGCTAATGATAGTGTCTTGAATTTCACCATTGGCCATCACGACAGAGACTCCCGTTGCTACTGCGATGATCAAAGCAACTGGCAAGATATCCTTCACGCCATCAATGAATGTGTCAACTGGGAAAACGCCTTCTTTTTTGAACTCTTTATAGTAAATTGCAGTTATGACAATAGTTGACATCAAGAACAGCGTAGTGATTTCACCAAACAGCCATTCGCCAAAGGCAGCACTATGAACCACGCCGAGTACTGCACCGATAACCGGCAAAGCTGAAGCTTGCTTAAACATGTCGTCAAAGAAAGTAATCTCCCAACTTCCCCACGGAATCAATGAAAGAATCATTAACACGAATGTAATAGCGAACACTCCCATAACAACTTTTCGCGGAGTAGTAAGCTTTGGTATATTTTCCATATCTAGAGCAGCTGTAGCTGGCTTATAACGAACATCTTCCTTGTATTTGCCTGCTTTTACTTTTGCAGCGTAACGCATAGTAAAGATGATCGCCGCGATCAGACACAGTACCAAGATGATAGACATAATTGGAATTACACTACCCAGCTTTACATCTGCTGTCGCGGCAGCAGTACCAGTGGAGAATGGATTAATTGTCGAGCCAAGCACGCCTGTACCAGCACCGAGCACGATGACCATCACGCCAGTCATTGCATTGTAGCCAGCAGCAATCATCATCGGTATGACTAGTGCGTAAAACGCCACAGTTTCTTCCTGCATACCGTAAGTTGTACCACCGATAGCAAACAGCGTCATCAAAATTGGAATGAGCCATTTTTCTTTACCCTTAAGCTTGCGAAGTAGCGCACCAAGAGAAGCATCAAGAGCACCGGTCTTCATAGTAACACCCAAGAATCCACCAAGCACCATGACGAAAACAATCACATCAAGCTTGCCGGACATCCCTTTAGTCGGCGCAGTGAAGATATCCCACAGACCTTGTCGATCATGCTTATCAACTTCAGTCTCTTTACCATCCTTCTTTTCCTTGACAGTGCGGTCTTTGTCAACTACATGATACGACCCCGCGATGCGATTACCCTCTTTGTCTGTCTTATATAGACCTGATGGAATAACCCATGTGAGCGCTGCCATGATAGCAATCACGACAAACAAAATCGTAAACGCCGATGGCGACCGGAGTTTCTGCTTTGTTTTTTTAATTTTTTCTACCATTGTCCCGGAGCCTCCTTAACTCCCCTATTACGACAGCTACAACGTCAAAGCCATAACAGCTTTGATTGTATGCATCCTATTTTCCGCTTGATCAAATACCACTGAATTTGGCGAACGGAACACTTCGTCCGAGACTTCCATTGCATCCAAACCAAATTCTTCCTGAACGCTCTTGCCAGTAGAGGTTAAGGCATCATGAAAGGCTGGCAGGCAATGCATAAACTTAACTTCCGGATTGCCTGTCAGATTCAGCATGTCGCGGTTTACTTGGAAATAGCGCAGCAAATTGATACGCTCAGCGAACTTATCTTCCTCGCCCATCGACACCCAAACGTCAGTGTAAATCACGTCGGCGCCGTGCAGAGCTTCTTCGAAATTGTCAGTGATCGTGACTTTACCATGGCTTTGCCGAGCAAAATTATTAGCCTTATGCACCAAACTATCGTCCGGGAAAAGTTCGCGCGGCGCTAAAATCCGGAAATCAACGCCCATTTTTGCCGAACCAATCAGCAAGCTATTGGCCATGTTATTACGACCGTCGCCAACAAACACTAGCTTCGTATCTTTCAGTTTGCCAACATGCTCCTCAATAGTCATGAAGTCAGCCAAAATCTGCGTCGGATGGAATTGATCAGTCAATCCGTTCCACACCGGCACACCGGCATGCTTCGCCAAATCTTCCACAGTCTTGTGCGCAAAGCCGCGAAACTCAATACCGTCAAACATTCGACCGAGCACCTTGGCGGTATCTTCAACTGTCTCTTTCTTACCCAATTGGATATCATCTTTACCGAGGTATTCCGGCGCGATACCGAGGTCGTTAGCCGCCACCGTAAAGGCGCAGCGCGTCCGCGTTGAGGTTTTTTCAAACAGCAACGCCACGTTTTTTCCCTCATGAATCCGGTGCGGCACGCCGGCATACTTCAGCCGCTTATATTCACGCGCCGTATCCAGCAGTAAACGAATTTCTTCCGCCGTGTAGTCGCTTAAGGTTAGTAACGACCGGCCTTTCAAACTTTGCGCCATTAAAATACATCCTCCCGTACTAGCGGCATACTCATACAGCGCGGGCCACCGCGGCCGCGTCCAAGCTCAGCACCGCTCACTTCAATAACCTCAACGCCGTGCTCGCGCAGTTTTTGGTTGGTGACGTAGTTGCGGTCATACGTTACCACCACGCCCGGCGCAATCGCCAAGGTGTTGGAACCGTCATTCCACTGCTCGCGGGCTGCTGCAATCGGATCGCCGCCGCCGCACTCAATTAGCGTGACATTTGGCACCTCCAGCGCTACTCGCAAGACGTGTTCAAGATCCGTCTCATGCGTAATGCGCGGGAACGGCTGGCCTTCAACCTTTTCCAATACGAAACAATTCATCTTGCCGCCGCGATCGCGGATTTCCGGATGAATAGTAAACTTGTCCCGATCAATCATAGTAAACACCGTGTCCAGGTGCATGAAAGCGTGCGACTTCGGAATTTCCATAGCAACGACTTTCTTAAAGTTGGAACCGGCAAACAGCTTGGTTGCCATCTTTTCAATCGCCTCAGCTGTGGTACGCTCTGATATACCAATCGCCATTACTTTGCCGTTTAAAACTAGTTCATCGCCGCCCTCCATCGAGAACTTTTCGTGGCGGTCGTACCACACCGGCACATTCTTACCAGCAAACCGCGGATGGTGATCGATGATATAGCGCATAAACAGCGATTCGCGGCGGCGTGCCGGCCAATGCATCTTATTGATCGTCAGGCCGTTACCAATGGCTGCAGCCGGGTCGCGCGTAAAGTACAGGTTTGGCATTGGGTCGAGATAGAACGGATAATGATTCTTCTCAATCATATTATGCAGCTGCCGATGATGTTCCGGTGGCAGCGTAATTTCGTCCTTGCGCACGCCGGCCATGATCTTGCGAACCATAGCGTGCGTCGGCAAATCCAATAAGAATTGGCGCAGAACCTGCGTGATTCGGCGCGAACCCTGCTTGGAAGCCGCCAGCATTTCGTCGACAAATTGCTCGCGAAGCTGGTCAGAACTCAAAGCTTCGGCAACCAGCTCGTCCAGATACAGAACTTCGACGCCATGATCGCGCAATGTTTGAGCAAACGCGTCGTGTTCCTTCTGCGCAACTTCCAAATATGGAATATCGTCAAATAAAAGATCGGTCAGATAATCTGGAGTTAAATTTTCTAGCTCCTTACCCGGCCGATGCAATAAAACGGTTTTAAGTTTTCCTATTTCAGACGTGATGTGAATTGGCTCATCCATCACAGACCCCCCTGTTTATATTGTTAATGCTTCTATTGTAACACGTTTATGTTTTTGGACAAGAGGAAATAATTGCCAGGCTAGACTCGGTTCTCGACGTATATTGACAATTGTTCGCCAGCCACTTATCGACCGCTCGCGCCGCGCCTGGCAAGGCTTCGTTAACATAGTCATCAACGATGATGGCCGCCTTTTCGTGAAACTTGCCGTCGCACGCACGGAATGAATCAGCGATTGACTCATAAAAATCGCCGTCAAAAAACGCAAAGATGATACTTTCCGGCACGTCCTCAGGAGTAAAATCAGCAAACCAACCCTTGTGAATAGTTGGTATTTTCAAGCCAGCCTTTTTGAAATTCTGAATGAAGGTTTTGCGTGGCGCGAGCAGCTCGCCGGCTTTGAACTGCTCACCCGCAGCGCTGGCGTCAGCTTGGGTTTTTTCTGGCAAGCCCATAAACGAATCGTAAACGTGAAACTCGCCCGTAAAATCATAGGCGTCCAGCAGCCGCCGGATGAACAAACTGGTCGTGCCGACATAACAGCCAAACTCGACGATGTTTCCTGCCGCTCCGCTCCGCAGTACCTTTTCCAGCTCTCGCAGCAAGACGCCGAGTTCTTTGGTATCGACTTGGTCGGAAATGATGGGATATTTGGCGAGGAGGTGATCGGTGATCATTATTTAATTATACAGTACTATCTTGAATCAATGTCGTTCGCTACTGTTTTTCCGCGGCGTGCCGGCGGACCACCCAAAATCATGAACCGCCGCTTATTATCTTGACAGTACTGGCGATAAAACCTATGTGTTATATTAAAAATTTCTCATCCCAACACAGAGCGCGACCCTAACGTGTGGCATGTATCGGTAAAATTATTTATCAAGCTGACAGATATCTCACCAGATCTAACACCCCAACCGATAACCGGAATATCGTCGTTATACTGCGCATCAGGCCGCCAACACCACGAAGTGTAACCGTCGTCTGTCGGCATGCTACCGTCCAGTACAGTAGTAAGCTTATCAGTTAAGCCTTCGGCTAATGTTTGATGTCTTAAAGGCGTGCCATCTTTCTGCTGACTTGCGCCATATGGCATATCAATATACTCTGGCTGGTTTTTACCAGAAATGAGACGAAGCGTCCACTTGTTATCCAGACCGCCATTTCTATACTGACAAGCTGGCAAAGCGGTTAATCCTGGTGTTGTAGTTGAAGTCGGTACCTGATCTAGATTATACCAGATGCTATCTGTGATTTTAGACTCAACCCACAGTCCATACCTATCCCCGTGCTTGCTTTTCTCAACTTTCAGCGGATTGTTCGGTATAGTTTTATCAACAGTCATTTCTCGGGCGATAGTCAGCCAGTTCTGTTTACCAAGACCGTGAGGCGCCAGAACAACATGCGGCGCAACGCCTTCTTCTTTTTTCATACGCTCAAACTGTTTGGCTAAGTAGTGAAAGTCAACACCGACATCCGCCATTTGCTCCGGCGTCGGCGATGAAAAACCAAGATAGCCAACCAGACGTTCAGACAAATGGAAGGCTCTTTCCAACGACTGCCTGGCTTCAACGCTTCTAATACTTCCCAGTTCACCGTCAGGCAAAGATGTTATTCCAAGATCATCAAGAAGTTGAGCCGCTGGATTAAGCCCCAATTTACCCAAGCTGCATTGCATTTCCTCGCGGGATATTACCGGCGGGTGACCATCCTCGCCAGGCATCATGGCTTTACGGAGGCGAGCGCGAGAAGTGGTCATGCTTTCTTCCCGTGCAGCGCTGTCAGTATGCGCCGATTATAATCATCGCCATCCTTATCAAGCTTACGAAGGAGTGCTTCCAGTTCGGTTTTGATAGTGACATTTATCAGATTACCCCTGGCTGCTAGTAAAATCGCGCTAATCATATCGCGCGGACTGATGCAATTGGTCATCACCGGACGATCGTCCAACATGCTGCTAACAGTATTGTTGTTTGGCAAATTAATACCGCTTATGATAGTCCGAACGTTTTGAGCGCGCTGCGTGTATAGCTGCTGTGAAACATGAGCCATCCTCGCCAGATCCATCAAATCTTCAATATCTACATTTGCCGACAGAGTTCCCTTGTTGTCCACCGCCGCCGCAAAAGCTAGACGTATCGTCTCTGGCATGTTGTCGGTATGTGGTCTTTTCGATTGGTCTGGGTACATAAAAGAAATCACATCAAGCCGATCCTTAAACGCTGCATCCAGATCAACGCGGTTTTGGTAACGGTCGCCTTCGTTGGCGGTCATACACACCATAAAACCTGGTTGAATTTCTATATCGCCGTTCTCTGTCGACAATTTATCGCCAGGCTTCAGCAGTAGCACGTCATGCAATGCTGCCAATACTGACGGGTCGCCAAAGTTCGCCTCGTCAAGCAGCACTGGGCGACCCTCGCGCGCCGCCACTGCCAGCTTTGAATCTTGCCACACGACTCGCCCCGTCGCTTCATCCTGAGTCTGCTTGCCAGTAAACGTATGCGCCATGGTATCGCCATGGATACTATCAATCAACGGCGGTTTATTTGGCGCAATCAGCTGGCTGATATATTTGACAACCTGTGTTTTAGCGATGCCTTTGTCGCCCTGCAGCATTGACGGGCGGCCGGTTGCCGCATTATTAACCAAGCGTTCGACATGCGCCAGCATATCATCGGTAAAAATAACTCCGTATTCGTCCAGGCACTGGCGGTCAAATGCCGCGCGTCCCAGCATAGCGTCTTCAAGCTCATATTTTCCGGTAATTTCCTGCAGATTCTGTTTAGCTTTTTTAATCTGGTCTTGATAAAAATTAATTTCCTCAGACGCCAAACCGCCGTCTTTGATGGCAGCCAGCATATTTTGATATAGCTCGTTGCGGGCAGCCTGAACTGACCGAAAACCAGTTTTAATCTCAAGGCGCGCCGACCGCTCTGGTCCCTCTTCTACGTAATATTCGCGCAAATAATCAGCCAATCCTTGTGCTAATCTATCTGGTAACTCGCCGTCTAATCCAGGAATCCGACTCTTGCCATTATCATCAAGCGTGAGATATTGCGGCGCTTGACACTTGCCCGGTTCTCCCAAATTAGCAGCTATTTTCCAGCCTTGCCGTCCCAAGCCGCGGCATATTTGCCCGCATCTGGCAGTACCCGGGCACGCATAACTATCTCCTTTGGCTGGCTTCGGTCTCTCCATAACTGATTGACAATTATATACCAACTTTGTAAGATGTTCAATAATATGCATGAACATATGTTGCCGCCGGACAGTCCACGAGAAGAGTTGGAGAAAATCGCCAACACTATGTTTGCTACCTACGGCGTACGCGGCGTGCAGCTTACTATGGAATCAGGCAAAAAGACTTGGTGCGGCGCGCTAAAAACTGGCGGCATTCAGATTAATATTGACCCTGATGAAATGGCACACGGTAAAGAATTAACGCCCGAGGCTATGATGGCAGCGGTCAGCCACGAATTAGGCCACGCAAAAGACATGTTGGAGAATCCCGCTAAGGCTTACGTCAATCTCTCAAAAACCGACTGTTTCTTTTATAATTTGCTTGATGACACAGTCATCGACAGCCGGCTGCGGCGTTTTCCCCGCCTTGAACAGCCAGTAGCTGATCTATATCACGAGGTTATGAATAACCAAATTACTGATTTAACGCAGACACCGCTTAGCAATCAGTTGATGTATGGCATGCGCATTGGCCGTGTTTTAGGACAGCAACCAGCAGTAGATGAGCGGGTAAAAAACATGCTGGATTCTCTAAGGAATTATACGACGCCGGGCGGAAACGCAGTCGATGTTGTCGATATATTAACACTGGAAAACACAAGTCTGGCTGAACGGCGAGCCATCGCTGATAGCGTGATAAAGCCGTTATATGATGAGCTAGTTGAACAAGATAAGCAAGATGGGCGCGACAATGATATTAATGAGTTGATTGACACGTACGAGCAGTCGCATGGCAATCATGGCGACGACGATTCAGAAGATACAGACGACTCCAAAAGCAATCAGACCAAACAATCACGCAAATCTCTGCCCGAACAAATCAAAGACGCTATTGAACAGTCAGCTAAAGACGGCGGTGAAACTAGTGAAGATGAAGCCGACAATGAAGCTGGCGAGAATAAAGCTAGTGATCCTGATCAAAATAGTAAAAACGACCGCACAGCGTCAGAAAACTCAGACTCTCAGCATAACGAACAGCAAGGCACCGAAACACCTGCCGATATCGCCGGCAGTCTGGCTGCCGAAATGCAGCTTCCCCTGCCTGATGCCAAAGAATATTTGCGCATGGTTGTCGAACATCAAGCAATTATCCGCGATACAGCAGAGATCTTCAAACAGCTGGCTCATCCGACCAAAGGCGCCCGGCGCTTGACAAACGCTCGCGGGCGCTCTCTGGATGGTACGCTCCTGCATATTGACAGCATTGCCGACCTTGCGCTGCAAGAATCAGCCGGCTTGCCAGCGCGTCAGATTTGGCAGCAGACCAAACGGCGCGCGACTCGCGAGACTGTTGATTTTGGCGGATTGGATATTCACCTGCTTATCGATGCCAGCAGCTCAATGAAACGGGAAAATCGCGCAGTTGACGCTACCGCTACTACTGTTTGCTTGATAGAAGGTCTTAAGCTCGCTAAAATGCAAATCGCCAAAGCCAATAAGTGCCAAATGCCTGATGTGCGCACTCATGTGGTAGCGTTTGGTTCAAGCGCTGTCGAGGTGTCGCCGTTAGCGTATCAGATATCTCAACCAGAGCTCGGCCAGATGTACAGTACGCTAATAAACCCAAACGCCGGCGCTACTCTAATTAACGATGCTCTGATTTCTTGCAACGGCACGCCGCCTGAACGCGACAGTATTATTTTTATTGTTAGCGACGGCGGTATATTTGACGATCACATTGCCACGCAGACGATACAATGTCAATCGCCAGGCGCCTATGTTGGACAGTTTATTATTGGCAATAATCAGGGTGCGGCCAAATTGACCGAGAATGCCGAAGAATTGAGCGATTCAAGGTTGCTGCCCGAAAAGCTGCTGGTTATTTTGCGAAATCATACGATGAGGTATCTGCCGTGACTTCCCGCTCCCGCCTTCGCGAAGCCATGGCTCCTGGCGAGAACGGCCGCCCGCCAATATTATCTCCTAATATGATTAAAGCTAGCTTGGGTAATGTAGGCTGCAGTGCAGCGACTCGATTCCTTGAAAGTCTAGGTACTACAACACCAGGCGACAGGTTGGATAGCGTAACTAACCCAGACACTAGAGAACTATTTAAGCAAGATCTCGCTATTTATAGACACATTTTTGGCGGGATAGGTATCAATATGCCGACACCAGCCGAGCTAGAGCAAGCCGACATCGACTTTGGACGCCTGGCAGAATTAAAAGAGACGCGGCCAAACCACGCCTTGGTGGTAGCGCCGCTGGCGATGTCTTTAGAAAAAACGGGCAAACTTATCTCGGAAGTAACCCATAATCCCTACCTACAAGAAAAGTGTACAACAGCGGGAATCAATAGCAACGAATTAGGTGTCGTCTATGCTGTTATTGAGAGCTGGGATCAGATAGTAAGAGATACCGCAGCCAACTGGCGGCTGCCAGCTACCAATGACGATAATAAGTGGACGGCATTCCTGATGCCCTGCGGCGACGAGCCTGAACATTTGAATATATCCTATGCCGAAATGAAGCGGCAAAACAAAACAACAATACCGCTCATCGGATACATTGCTTATCAAGCGCATCGTATTTACCAGAATAAGCAGCTGATTGATTCCGAGACTCTATCATTGGCGGCAGGCGAGTTTATTCATGTGATAAATGAAAGGAGGGTTGTTCCGACTGTCCGTTGGTCTGTGCTTAATGAGCGTTTAGAGATTAATTGTACTAGACTCAATTCCACAAAGGACAACATGGGTATACGTCCCCCGATAGGATAAATACCGCTCGTATTAGGAATTGAATCTGGATTTTATCATGAGTTTACAACTATGACCGACGCCTGACGCGGATTAGTTGACATTACTTATTATGAAATTCATCGGGCTTCCGACAGTCCAGTAATCGCAATGATAATAGTGCTGACAGCAAGGCTTCCGACCAAAAATTCAAGCGGGACGTCGGGTTTCAGGTAAGCAAAAATTGCCGTGCCAATCCACATCACGGCGATGATTCCCGCGGCATACGGATAGCGAACTTGCATCACCCATTGTTGTAATTGCTTCATGATAATTCTCCTTTTTGTAGCAACATGGCGTAGGCGGCCCTGTCACGCTCCGCAACCTTGCTCATCCAGTCCATCACTATTTCTTGCGCCAGCTCAATACTCATCGGCGACGAGCGCACCGCCTCGCTGACACCATGACTATTGGCATGAACCTCGGCCGACTCCAGCGCATCATGGACAATCCGCCAATAACGCGTCCTTCGATATTCATCGCCGCACGCCAACCTAGCTGCTGCTAAATAATGATACAAACCGCGCTGCAACATGATATCAACGCTGTCTAACCTGACAGCAAAACGATTACCAGCGTTAATTTCATTAAGGAATAATTGGGTTATTTGCCGATTGGCAGCGAACGTGCTGGTTGTCGATTGAAGCAGCGTGTTCGCATATTCATAAATAGTGCGCGTCAAGCTGCGATCTTTGGCGATCACATCCAGTGCTTGATACAGCGTATGGTCATAAAACGCCAACATTGCTAGTGCCAATAAACCCATGTCAGCTCGATCTTCATACAACGCGCGATACTGCACGATCATATGATAAAACGAGGCGCGATGCCGCGGTGCTGCCACCGCCAAACCAAAGTCGATCAGTGCAACTTTATTGTCTCTCAGCAAATAAATATTGCCTGGGTGCGGATCGGCCATAATGATATCTGCTTGTAAAATTGCGATCAAAAACTCGCTGCCGACCGTCACTAATTGCTGCTGCATATCAGAGCCAAGTTGGTCTTTGACAAACTGGTAAGTATCGCTACCTGCTTGCGCCCGTTCTACCACCTCTGTTAGCGGCAACCCCTCTATATAGTCCTGAACCAATATCCGCCGCGTTGAGTAATCAGCCAGCGTCTCTGGCACCACAACTCTGTCAGTGCGTTTAGCAAAATATTCACGAATTGCCTGGGCTGTAATTAGCTCGCGCTGATAATCGGTTTCACGCTTGGTGGTTTTGATAAACTCATCAGCAATTTCAACCAACGGAAAAATATCGTTCTTTAGCATAAACTGCCCCGCCCAACAGCAAAAACGCAGCGCCACAAAGTCAAAATTCAGATAGCGCACCACGCTGGGGCGAAGGATCTTGATAATATACTGGTTACCTGGCCGGTCAACTACGCGGCAGTGATAAACCTGAGCGAACGAGCCCGTAGCAAACGGCTGGTCTCCATCAACGACTATTTGGCTAGCCTTGACCCCCAACTCTTGCCGTAAAATCTCGGCAACATCAATTGGCTCAACTGCCACATCATCAAAAGCATCCAGCCGATATCCAGACGCAGCATACACCTGGGCCATCAGTTCAGTCGACGCCAAATGCTGCAAGAACTTGACATATACGCCGCCTAAATCTTGACACTCGTCTGACAGAACTTTGAGCCATATTTGATCGCTGCGCCAAGCACGCCACACCCGAAACAATGCCCGAACCACAAATAATAAGCGCACTTACCTAGCCCTCCGGAACCCAATGAAGTACAACACCAGCGTCAAAACTAACACGCAAATATACAAAAATAAGGGATCAATGCTCGTATTTACCAACAGCAGCATAGCCAGCCAAATCGCCACTATACTCACGAAAACAAAAGCATATCTCACATGTTTATTTTAGCATATAGACCAGTGGCTCTCCATGGGCTGTTCGGTAAACGAGCTATAATAAAATCCGATCGAAAACTGTTTTGCTTCGGCAAGCTACTGTGTTTAAGGCTTCGTATTTTACCGCGCCTCACACCTGACGGCACTGGCATGGTAAAATTAAATTATGAAGATATCTAGCTCTGCGTTCGCCGAAAACGCTAAAATACCAAAAATTTACTCCAAGTTCGGAGGCAACCAACGCCCGCCGCTCGAGATCAGCGGCGTGCCAACAGATGCCAAAAGTCTGGCAATCGTCTGCCACGACCCTGACGCGCCTGGGCGCGATGGATTCTACCATTGGACGGTTTGGAATCTGCCGAGCAAAGCCACTGAAATCACTGGCGAATCACTACCCGCGGGCGCCGTCGAAGGTGTTACCAGTTGGGGCCGGCCTGGCTGGGGCGGGCCGCAGCCGCCATTTGGCACGCACCGCTATCAATTTTACGTGTACGCGCTGGACACGACACTGGATTTACCAAGCGACACCAAACCAAAAGAGCTCATCGCTGCCCTCACGCCGCACATCATTAGCCAAGCCGTGCTGACTGGAAAATTTGGTGTGTTGGATATTTTGCGGCGGGGCTAAAGACAGTTCTCTGACTTACATCCGTGAAATATCAGCGCGAAGCTGGTTAACTACTTCGGCACGTTCAGCGATATTGCGATCGTAAGTGTAGACTATATAACCTTCCCTATTGCTGCTGATTTTTGCAACCGTGTCATAAAACGGCGCGCAAATCTGCGAATGTCCGACCTGGTTTTCTGAATATATCTTACCATGCACGTAATATTTAGCTTTTCCCGCGCCATTGGCATAGATTATCAAACATTCATTTTCCAACGCTCGCGCCAGACAAAGCGTGTCAATCATCATTTTTGAAGCCTTGATTTCAGCGTCCGCTGGCTTATTGCCCCCAGTTGACCAATACGATGGAATGCAAATAATTTCCGCACCCTGCTTAATCATTGAACGTAATAACTCTGGAAAAGCTAAATCCCAACAGATTGCCAGACCAATTTTGCCAATCGGCGTATCAACAACCATGGCTTCATTCCCTGGCACCAAATATCGACGTTCAGGAATCCATAAATGATTTTTCCGGTACCGAAGTTGTATCTCTCCCGACGAATCAATCAATAGCGCTGTATTGTAGTAATTGTCGCCATCTTTACAAATAAACGAACCAGCAGCCAGATAAAGTTGCTTTTCACGCGCTATCTGACGCAGACGCGCAACTTCGCCAGATGATTCACTCAAAGCGTATTCTAAATTATACGGAATCGGCCCAGTCAGCACGTCTTCTGGCAAAACCACAAGGTCGACTGGCTGTTGGTTGCATAGCTCGCCAACAAGCTTTTCTATTTTTGCCAAATTGCGTCCAGTATCCAGTGGCGCAATTTCCATTTGCACCGCAGCAACGGTAATCATTCTTTTCATGATCACAGTATAGAATTTATATTTTTATAATCAACACCCAATCACTCAGCAAACTGACTATTATACAGATCAGCATAAAAGCCATTCTGCTTCAGCAGTTTGTCATGCTTGCCCTGCTCGATGATATTGCCGTCGCGGACGACCAAGATTAGGTCGGCGTCGCGAACAGTACTCAGACGATGAGCGATGACAAAGCTAGTTTTACCCTGCATTAATTTATCCATAGCTTTTTGGATGAGCACTTCGGTGCGGGTGTCGACCGAGCTGGTAGCTTCGTCCAAAATCAGCATTGGCGTGCGCGCCAGCATCGCCCGGGCGATCGTCAGCAGCTGCTTTTCGCCCTGTGAAATGTTCGCAGCCTCCTCACCCAGCACCATGTCGTAGCCGCCCGGCAGCGACCGCACGAAATGGTCAACGTGCGCTTCCTTGGCGGTGGCGACCATCTCTTCTTCGCTGGCTGTTGGATTGCCATAAAGCAAATTTTGGCGAATCGTGCCGTTAAACAACCAGGTATCCTGCAACACCATACCAAACATTTGCCGCACGTCGCTGCGCTTCATCTGAGCTATATCCACGCCGTCAATTTTAATCGCGCCACTGTTAATTTCATAAAATCGCATCAGCAAATTAACCAGCGTCGTTTTGCCCGCGCCCGTCGGACCGACAATCGCCACGCGCTGACCTGGCTTGATGTGCGCCGACAAACCTTTGATAATGGTTTGGTCGGGTTGGTAGCCAAAGACGACATTGTCAAATTCAACTTCACCTTTGGCGTGCGTCAATTTCACCAAATCTTTGCCCTCCGCCTTTTCCTCCGGCTCATCCAAAAATTCAAACACGCGCTCGGCGGCAGCGGCGGTCGATTGTAACACATTGGCAATGTTAGCAACTTGCACCAGCGGCTGATTGAATTGGTCGATGTATTGAATGAAGGCCTGAATGTCACCAATTTTCAGCCGGCTGTTAATCGCCAGCCAGCCGCCCAAAATCGCCATTATAACGTAACCAATGTTGCCGATGAAGTTCATTATTGGATAAATCAGCCCCGACAAAAAATGAGCCTTCCAAGCGCTTTCCTGCAGCTGGTTGTTAATCCGCGAAAACTTAGCCAGCGACTTTTTCTGGCCGTTGAACACGCGCATAACTTGATGGCCGCCGTACATTTCTTCGATGTGGCCGTTCAATTCTCCCAGCTGCGTTTGCTGGCGGAGAAATTGCTTCTGCGAACTTTTGGCGATCAAGGTAATCACGCCGCCAGCCACCGGCAGCACCAACAGTGCCACCAGCGACATTTGCCAGCTGATGGAAAACATCATCGCCAAAATCCCCAGCACCATCACCGTCGAGGAGACGATTTGCGACAGGCTCTGATTGAGCGTTTGGCTGATGGTATCGACATCGTTGGTGACGCGGCTGAGCACTTCGCCGTAAGTTTGCTTGTCAAAATAACTCAGCGGCAGGCGGTTGATTTTCTCGGACAATTGCCGGCGCATTCTGAAGGTGACCGTTTGCGTGACTTAGGTCATCAGCCAGGTTTGAATGTAGCGGAAAATGGCGCTGAGCACATACAAACCAATCAGCAAACTAACGACTCGCCAAATTGCCTCAAAGTGAAATTCTGGGCGCTGGCTGAGATCCAGCTTTTTGATGGTATCAAGCTGATTGGATGGAATTTGGCTTTCAATTTCTGACTTATTCGGCAGACGGTTGAGGACATCAGCACCAGTCGTGCCAGCTGGCAGCGAAGCACCATTTGGTAATTTACTGGTGATGGTTTCGTACGCCTTCATGCTGACATAATCTTCGACGATTTGGTTGGTGGCACCGCCCAAAATCTTCGGACTTACAATCGCAAACGTCGTACTGCCGACTGCGAAAATCGCCACCATGAGCATTTGCCAGCGGAACTCCGCCAAATATTTGGCTAACTTCTTGACCGTGCCTTTGAAATCTTTGGCTTTTTCGCCCGCGCCCATACCGCCGCCCATTGGACCACCCATCTTCACTGGCTGGCGTTTTTTCATGCTTTGCTGAGCCATTATACCGCTCCTTTCGCGGTCGTTACCGACATTTTCTGCAGGTCGTCTTCCGAGAGCTGGGAAGCGGCAATTTCTTGATAAACTTCGCAATCTTTCATCAATTCCTGGTGCGTGCCTTGACCGACAATCTTGCCCTCATCCAGCACAATGATTTTGTCAGCATTCATGATAGTATTGATGCGCTGGCCGACGATGAGCACAGTTTTATGCTTGGTTTCTTTAGCAAGTGCCAGACGTAATTTGGCGTCAGTTTTGAAATCCAACGCCGAAAACGAATCGTCAAAAATGTAGACATTCGGTTCGACAGCAATCGCCCGGGCAATCGACAAACGCTGCCGCTGACCGCCGGAAACATTGCTGCCGCCTTGAGCGATTTCATTTTTGTAACCGTTTTTTAGCTTGCTGACGAACTCGGCGGCTTGAGCAATTTTAGCGGATTTCTCGACCAATTTTTGGCTGGCTTTGGCGTTACCGTACTTGATGTTACTGGCAATCGTCCCGCTAAATAACACGCCTTTTTGCGGCACGTAGCCGATTTGATCGTACAAATCTTCCAATTTCAAATTCCTAATATCCACGCCATCCAGCAGAATCTGCCCCGCCGACACATCGTAAAAGCGCGGAATCAAATTGATCAGCGTCGACTTGCCGGAACCAGTACTGCCAATGAACGCTGTGGTTTGCCCCGGCTCGGCCGTGAAATTAATATTGGAAAGCACCGGCAGATCAGCATCTGGATAGGTAAACGTGACGTCTTTGAATTCAATTTTGCCCGTAGCGTCATGTGGCAATTGTTGCGGCGACTGCGGGTCAACAATTGACGGGAATGTATCCAACACCTCGCCTACCCGCTTGACCGACACAGCCGCCCGCGGCACCATGATGAATACCATCGACAGCAGCAGGAACGAAATAATCACCTGCATGGCGTATTCCAAAAACGCCATCATATTACCAATTTGCAGATTGCCGCTGCTAATCAAATGCGCGCCAAACCAGACAATCGCCACGCTAGAAAAGTTCATCACCAGCGTCATGATTGGGTCAAGCAGCATCATCAGCCGATTGACAAATAAATTCATTTTGTTTAGCTCAGTGTTGGCTTGCTGGAATTTTTTCTGCTCAATTTTTTCGTTGTGAAAGGCACGAATAACTTTTAAGCCGACCAGGTTTTCGCGCGTCACCAGATTCAGTTTGTCCACCAGCGTTTGCAATTTCTTGAACCGAGGCACAGCAATCACAAATAACACAGCAATAACGACCAGCAACACCGACACTGCCAGCGCAATGATCCAGCTCAAATCTGGCGCGTTATGGATGGCTTTTTGCAAACCGCCGACCGCCATAATTGGCGCCAATAGAGCCATGCGTAATAATAGGATTGACGTCATCTGAATTTGCTGAATATCGTTGGTCGAGCGGGTGATTAGCGAGGCGGTCGAAAATTTATTAAAGTCCGCCAGCGCGAAACTCTCGACTCGCTCGAATAGTTCCATTCGTAATTTTTGCGCCATACCAGTGGCAATCCGGGAGGCTAAAAATCCGATGATAATTGAGCACAGTCCGCCTGCCGCCGTAACCAAAATCATCGTTAGTCCGTTGTGCCAAATCGCTGGCATATCTTGCTTGATGATGCCGTTATTGACAATTTCCGACATCTTATCAGGCAGCCACAAATTCGCCATCACCATAGCGTAAGTAAAACCGACCAAGATGATAAACATCAGCCAGTAGCCGCTAAAAATTCGTAAAATATGCTTCATTTTGCTCCTTTACCACCTAAAGCCAACTTCTATTATAGCACGAAGCGGCAGCCCAACCCCACCCCGGCGGACGGTGGATTGGACAAAATCACCCGCTCGGCTTATACTATTTCTAGCGTCGGGGTGTGGCGCAGCTTGGTAGCGCGCACCGTTCGGGACGGTGAGGTCGTCCGTTCAAATCGGATCACCCCGACCATAGGAATTATTTGAAGCGTACGTTCACTAACTAGAACCTCTGGCAATTATAAAATTAAAGGAGGTTATATGCAGCGGCGGGTTAATATACGCGGAATTATTATCAACGATCAGGGCGAGATTTTTTGCCAAAAATTGACAGCAAATACTGGCAAAGGGCGTGATTTTTGGTGTACACCAGGCGGCGGCTTGGAAATGGGCGAAAGCTTGCTGGACGGTCTACGCCGAGAAATGATTGAAGAAACGGGAGTCAAACCAAAAATCGGTAAGTTGTTATTTATACAACAATTCGCCGAATCAGGCGAACAATCAGCACATGGTCCAAACGAGCAATTGGAATTCTTCTTCCTCATCACCAACTGGCAAGATTACCAGCACATTAACCTGGAGCAAACATCGCACGGCGTCGAGGAAGTGGCGGAATGCGGCTTTGTCGATCCGAAGACGACGCGGATTTTACCGAGTTATCTGACAGAGGTTGATCTGGACCAGCTAGTTAACAAATTGACAGAAGTTCCAGTTCTAAGCGAATTATAGCTGGGCCGTTTAGACTATTTGGCGAAGAATTTTTTAGCGCGCTCGGTTTTCGGATGATCCATTACCTGAGCTGGTGTACCATTTTCGATTATTTCGCCCTTGTCCAGAAAAATCATCCGCGTGCCGACTTCGCGGGCAAATTTCATCTCGTGCGTCACGATCACCATCGTCATGCCTTTTTCAGCAACTTTGCGAATCACATCCAGCACTTCGCCGATCATTTCCGGATCCAGCGCCGATGTCGGCTCGTCAAACAGCATGATTTTCGGCTCCATCGCCAGCGCCCGGGCGATCGCCACCCGCTGTTTTTGGCCGCCCGATAAGCTATCAGGCGAGGCATCCGCCTTATCCAGCAGCCCGACATCGTCCAGCAAACCTCGCGCCAAGCGCGTCGCCTTTTTATCCGATAATTTGCGGAGTTTTTTAGGCGCTAATTTAATATTTTCAATCACGCTCAGGTTCGGGAACAGATTAAATTGCTGGAAAACCATACCGATAGTTTGGCGCAAAGCATTCAAATTGACATGCGGATCGGTAATTTTAACACCATCGACGATAATCTCGCCGGATGTCGGCTCTTCCAGCAGGTTCAAGCAGCGTAAAAACGTCGATTTGCCAGAGCCGCTGGAGCCAACCACCACGACGATTTCACCCTCGTCAATTTCCACGTCAATATCGCGCAGCACGCGGTTTTTACCGAATGTTTTTTTCAAATCTTTAACGCTGATCATCGTCATGCTTCAATTTCCTTTCTACTCGCGCCATCACCCGCGTAAAAATTGCCGTTAGAACCAGATACATCACCGCTGCGGCAAACAGCGACTGGAAAGCAGTAGCCGTCTGAAAACGAATATTGTCAGCGCCGCGCATAATGTCATTCAAGCCAATCCAGCCGACCACCGACGTCTCCTTTAGCAAAGCAATAAACTCGCTAATTAGCGCCGGCAGCGAATTTTTCATCGCTTGCGGCAGAATCACCAGCCGCATCGCTTGCCAATTACTCAAACCCAGCGAGCGCGCCGCCTCCATTTGCCCCTTGTCAATACTCTGAATACCGCCGCGGATAATCTCAGCAATATAGGCGCCGCTGTTGATGCCAAACGCCACCGCCGCCACAAAAATCTTTGGCATAAACTGGTACGAGCCAAACACCACGTAATACATAATCAGCAGCTGCACCAACAACGGCGTGCCGCGGATAATATCAACGTAGATTTTGCCCAGGCTAGCTAAGGGATTAAACTTGGCAAGTTTGCCCGTTTTCAATCTGCCAAACGGGCGAAAATTCGAGGTGCGCATTAAGGCAATAATCACGCCGATTATCGAGCCTAAAATAAGCGACAGCACTGTCAAAACCAGCGTTACTTCCAGCCCATGCCATAAGAATAACCAGCGATTGCCGCCGAAAATCACTTCCCAAAAACTCACGGTTTTGCCTCCTCGCCAAAGTGTTTGCGGATCAGTTTATCGTAGCGGCCGTCCTTTTTCATCTTGGCAATTTCTTTATTAACCTTCTCTAATAAGTCCTTATTGTCTTTTTTAATGGCAATGGCATAACTTTCGTCGCTGAGCGCGCCCGGCAAAATTTCCAAATCAGGAAAACCAGCCGTATATTGCTTGGCGGGAGCATCGTCCAGAATGACCGCCTCGATCTTCCCGGCGCTTAGTTCCTGCAAGACGCTCGGCGCAGTCTGAAATTGCGTAACCGCCGCGCCAGCGATTTTTGATGCCAGTGTATCGCCAGTCGTACCCAGTTGTACGCCGATTTTTCGCCCTGACAATTGATATCTATTGCGAATCGGACTGCCCTTCTTAACAATTATTCGCTGCGACGCCGAATAATACGGATCAGAAAACAGCGCATTTTTCGCCCGTTCCGGCGTGACTGTCATGCCCGCCGCCACCATATCAATCTGCCCGCTGTCTAGCGCCGACAGCAGCCCGTCAAACGACATATCTTCAATTTTCAATTCCTTGCCCATACTTTTGGCAATTTCCCGCGCCAAATCGACATCGAAACCAACAATTTCATTATTATCAATATACTCAAACGGCTTAAAGCCGGCATTTGTCCCCATCACCAACACATCAGTTTTCGAGCCGATCACGCCGTCGCGCTGCAAAATATCGCCCAGCATCAAGCAAATCATCCCGGCAAACAGCGCCAGACCAATCCACCAGCCCGCATTTGCCAATCGCTTGTTCTTGCTCATGCTTGCAATTATACGCTATTTTTCCGCAAATGTTAATAAAAATGGTATAATAGACAAAGTAATGCGAGAGTTCAAGCTAACGAAGAGTCGTTTAGCGCGGTTGGCTGTTGCCATGCTGCTCCTGTTAGCGGCGGTTTTTTTAACTGCTAACCAATATAAATCTACTCATTTCAAAGATTCGCAAATCGACGAAATTATTTTCTATTTTACCAACGGATTAGCTGGCGGCAAGTCGGATAATCTTTGGGAAGCGGTGTTTAAGAATATTCCGCTGGCACTGCTGGCCTTCACTGTTATGTCTTTGCCGGTGATCGATAAAGCTTGGTCGTACTCGCATCGATTGACTAACCGTCTTAGAAATAAACTGAAAAAACCTGAAAAACCGGCGCGGCGCGCTATTCGCCTGCGCTATAAATTTGCCTACGCACTAGTGGCGTTCGTTTTATCATTTACGCTGCTGCTGCAAAGCTTCGGCGTACCCGCTTATGCCTACGCGCTCATGCAATCAACCAAACTATACGAAGAATATTATGTCAACCCAAAAACCGCCAAATTAACATTTCCTGCCAAAAAACGCAATCTTATTTACATATTCATGGAGTCCATGGAAAATACCATTGCGTCGAAAAATAACGGCGGCCAATCCGAAAAATCTATCATTCCCGAGCTGGAAGAACTAGCCTTAGACAACACTTCCTTTTCCAATAAATCCTCCGGTTTGGGCGGCGCGATGTCAGCCAACGGCACAGCCTTCACCGTCGGCGGCATGGCAGCACAGTCAGCCGGCGTACCGTTGAAAGAAAATATTTTCGGACAAGATCATAACAGCATGGGCATGCTTAATAATTTTTTACCGGGCGCCTACACTCTGGGCGATATTTTGAAACAGCAAGACTATAACCAAACGTTTATTATGGGTTCGGAAGCGAGTTTCGGCGGACGCGATAAGCTGCTAACGCAACACGGCAGCTACGACATCCAAGATTATAATTACGCCAAACAGCACGGCCAAATTGCTGAGGATTATAAAGTTTGGTGGGGCTACGAGGATAAAAAATTATTCCAATTTGCCCGCGAAGAGGCCTCGCGACTGGCTTCGTCGGACAAGCCCTTCAATTTACAGTTGCTGACTGCCGACACGCATTTTACCGACGGTTATTTGGATGAAACGTGTGCTAAAACATTTGCCAATCAGTACGATAACGTCCACGCCTGCTCGTCCAAACAAGTGGCAGAATTCGTTAAATGGGTACAGTCTCAGCCGTTTTATGAGAACACCACGATCGTCATGTCAGGCGACCACTTGGGCATGCAAACCTCATATTATGACGAAAAAATCTCAGAACCGAACTATCAGCGAACTATTTATAATGCCTTCATCAACCCGGCAACCGCCGCAGAAAAAACCCATAACCGCCTGATGACGACATTTGACATGTATCCGTCAACCTTGGCAGCGCTGGGCGTGAAGATTGATGGCGAACGGCTAGGTTTGGGAACTAACTTATTTGCTAATAAACAAACGTTGACCGAACAGCTTGGCGGGATCGACCAGCTAAACAGCGAATTGTCAAAACGCTCAAATTATTACGAGAAAAAAATCTTTTCAAAGTCCAGCCGCCAAAACTAGCAATCAAACTAGTTAAAACCGTTCGGGTTATTGCTCTGCCAATTCCAGGCGTCGCGGCAAGCGTGCTCAATCGTCAATTCCGCTCGCCAGCCCAGCTCTGTCTCTGCCAATCCCGGGTCAGCATAGCACGCGGCGATATCGCCTGGCCGGCGCGGTGTGATTTGGTATGGAATATCCTTACCAGACGCCTTTTCAAACGCTTTCACCAATTCCAACACCGACGTGCCGCGGCCAGTGCCGATGTTATATACTTTATATTCATCCGGCTCGCCCAAATGCTCCAACGCCGCCACATGCGCCCGCGCCAAATCAACCACGTGAATATAATCGCGCACGCCCGTGCCGTCCGGCGTGTCATAATCGTCGCCAAACACACCTAAGTGATCGCGCTTGCCGACTGCCACTTGCGATACGAACGGCAGCAAATTGTTCGGAATGCCCGACGGATCTTCGCCAATACGGCCGCTCGGATGGGCGCCAACGGGATTGAAATAGCGCAGCGAGGTAAACTGCCAGCCCTGCTTGGTCGCCGCCACATCGCGCAGAATCTGCTCAATCATCAGCTTGGTTTGGCCGTACGGATTAGTCGCCGACAGCGACATGTCCTCGGTAATCGGCAGCCGCGCCGGGTCACCGTACACCGTTGCCGAGCTGGAAAAGACCAGCTTTTTCACGTCAAATTCCTGCATGACATCCAGTAGTGTCAATGTGCTTTCCAAATTATTCTGATAATAGAGCAGCGCCTTTTCCACCGACTCGCCGACGGCCTTAAGGCCCGCAAAATGAATCGCTGCATCAATTGCCTCAGATTTGAACAACTCCGCCAGCCGCGCTCGATCACGCAGATCAAACTCATAAAACGGCACCGACTGGCCGGTAATTTCCTCAACTCGGCGCAAACTCTCGGCGGATGAATTTGACAAATTATCAACCACCACCACGCTATGGCCCGATGCCAACAGTTCAATGATGGTGTGGCTGCCGATATATCCAGCGCCGCCAGTAACGAGAATGTTCATTGAAATTATTTACCCCTTCTTAACTTTATATACCCGTCTTTTGCTATCTTACCAAAAGAACCCTTGTCTACTTTAATTATACCATTACTGTCCCCGACAAACAGATTATCTTACTAAGTTTTAGTCTGAAAGCTTATAAGCTGGCTTTATTTTCCTGGCGTGCCGGCGCAGCAGAAGCAACATAGCATATGATACCGCCCCAATACAACGGCATGATAGCATAACCAACCCATAATTCAGATACGCCGCCAAACATGCGCAACGCCAGACAAGCATCAGATATCGCCATCATGCCGCCGCCGATTGCCGCCCACCACCAGCGCGATTGATAGTGTGTCGCTGCAGCTGCCGCCGCGCTAATTGCCATTACGGTAATTACTGCAGTATACGCGACGATCGCATTGGCGAGCATGGCATCGTGAACTTGCGGTAATACTGTTTGCAATACAAATCCTACTAATCCTGCATAACAGACTGCTGCTAAAATAACTATGAACAGACGCGGTCGGCAGCCTGACCGCAAAGCTGCACGCAGCCGATTAAAATTGATGATGCAAAGCACCACATGCGCCAGCAAAAACACCACCAAGCCGGCGATAAAATAACTAAACGGCAAAAACGCAAAAATTGCTCCAGCAATCACAAACAACACCAAAGCCGCCAATAATATCTTCGCTTCAGCACTGTGTAGCCGATTATAGCGCCAAGCGCCGATCAGAATAAATACCGTTGTCAACGGATCTGTCAGCTGTTTAGCAAAACTCCATTCCTGCGACATAAACTGCAATATTTGCCAGACTATTCCGCATAAAAAAGCCGGCCACATTACTGTAAAAAATCGTAATGATTTCATATGGTTAATAATGACATAAGCCGCTGGAGGCGCGCAAGATCATCATTAAATCTTAAATGATATTTCTAGCACTCTTGCACTGAGAGTGCCAATTTGCTATGATAATCATATCAATTATCCCCGCTCTGTTTCTCGCCGCGGCGTATCATAAATACGGACTTGGAAAAGCCCAAAAAATCAAAGGAGGACCTATGCCACCAACTATGCAAGAAGAGCTTGAGCAGCCGCTGGAGAAATTCGGCACCGATATCACGGCGCTCGCCAGGGAACATAAACTTGATCCGGTTATCGGGCGCGACGAGGAAATCCGCCGCACTATGCAAATCCTCAGCCGGCGCACCAAGAATAACCCGGTGCTGATCGGCGAGCCGGGCGTCGGTAAAACCGCCATCGTCGAGGCCCTAGCGCAGCGCATCGTCAAAGGCGACGTGCCAGCCTCGCTAAAAGACAAGCGACTGATTAGCTTGGAAATTTCCAGCTTACTGGCTGGCGCGAGCTTTCGCGGCCAATTCGAAGAGCGCCTCAAAGCAATTTTGAAAGAAGTTGAAGAAGCCGCTGGCGAAATTATTTTGTTCGTTGATGAAATTCACACCATGGTCGGTGCCGGCAAAACCGAAGGCAGCATGGACGCCGGCAATATGCTCAAACCCGCCCTGGCGCGCGGTAAACTACACATGATCGGCGCGACAACCTTGGCGGAATATCGCCAACATGTCGAAAAAGACGCGGCCCTAGAGCGGCGCTTTCAACCAGTCTATGTCGGCGAGCCGAGTTTTGATGACACTGTGGCAATTTTGCGCGGCTTGAAAGAAAAATACGAGGTACATCACGGCGTTAAAATCTCTGACGATGCCATCGTGGCGGCGGCGCGGCTGTCCACCCGCTATCTGCCCGATCGCTTTTTACCTGACAAGGCCGTTGACCTCCTGGATGAAGCGACCAGTGCGCTGAAGATGCAGCTGGAGAGTGTGCCAATTGCGCTGGATCGGCTGAATAACCGCCGCTTGCAGCTGGAGATTGAAGAAGCCGCGCTGAAAAAAGACAAATCCGAGCACGCCAAGGCCCGCACAGAGGAAATCAAGCAGCAAATCGCCGACCTTCGGGCTCAGGCCAAGGTGATTGACAATAAATGGCAGCACGAAAAAGACATTCTCCAGACCGTCAATACCGCCACTGAAAAAATGGATAGTCTGCGCTCGCAATTGGAAATCGCCGAACGCGACGCTGATCTGGCCACCGCCAGCCGCATCAAATACGGCGACTTGCCAGAGCTGGAGAAAAAGCTGGCTGCCGCCCGCCAAGAACTGGCCGCCATTCCGCCGACCGACCGCCTGCTGCGCGAAGAAGTCACCCCTGACGACATCGCTAGCGTGGTGGCGCGCTGGACGGGCATCCCAGTCGAGCGGCTGATTGAGACTGAATCCAGCAAACTAGCCAAATTAGAGGAGCATATTAGCACGCAAGTAATTGGTCAAGACAAGGCCATCGCCGCAGTGGCCAGTGCTATTCGCCGTTCACGCGCTGGCCTCAGTGATACCAACCGGCCAATTGGTTCTTTCCTCTTCCTCGGCCCGACCGGGGTGGGTAAAACAGAGGTGGCCCGCAGCCTGTGCCGCGAATTATTTGACGACGAACACGCCATGATTCGTATCGATATGAGCGAATACATGGAGCGGCACGCCGTGGCCCGCCTGATTGGCTCGCCACCGGGCTACGTTGGTTATGACCAAGGTGGGCAACTCACCGAAGCAGTGCGCCGCCGCCCCTACAGCGTGGTGTTGTTTGACGAAATCGAAAAGGCTCATACTGACGTCTTCAACGTACTCCTCCAGGTACTCGACGACGGCCGCCTGACTGATGGCCAGGGGCGGACAGTCGATTTTTCCAACACGGTCATCATCATGACCAGCAATGTCGGCTCACAGGCAATTATGGATTTTTCTGGCGACGATTTGTCGGCACTCGATAATCAAATGCTTGAGGTGCTCAGGCAGCACTTCCGCCCGGAATTCCTCAACCGCATTGATGACATCGTTATCTTCGACCGCATTCGACCAGAGGCCATGCGAGCAATTGTCGATGTCCAGCTGAAACGCGTCGCCCGCCAAGTTAAAGACAGCCGCGACATCATGCTAGAGTTTGATGATAGTATCCGCGACATGCTGGCCCGCGACGGTTACGACCCGGCTTTTGGTGCTCGGCCGCTGAAGCGCTTGGTGCAAAAGCGGGTGCTTGACCCACTGGCACTGGAGCTAATTGACGGGCGAATTCATGACGGCGAGATATTAAAAGTGAATATAATTAACGACCGCGTGACGTTCCAAAAACAATAATTAAGTTTCACTTATTTCCCTGATTAACACCCCATCGTCGTACGGTCGCATTTGACTGCAAACGTCCGAAGCCCCGTCTTGATTGAATAGAAAAAGCGTCCCAGCCATCAACTGGAACGCTTTTCGGTAGAATTATCCCCCGCGAGAAAATTACTCGGTTTGATTAGCTTCCGCCCGCGTCAGCTTATCGACCATCGGCAGGATCAAGTAAATACCAATGATAGCTGCCGCCAGACCGATACCAACGATGGCGAAGTAAGTTGGCGTCAGCACTGGCTTAAGCGTCGTCGAGAATGTGCTAGTAAACACCGCTCCCGTCCACACGCCAAAACCACATGACAGAATCGAGGTGGTGAGCAGCGGCGCCACCGATTCAACCATCACCAAGCGCTTCAATTGAGCAAGGCGCATACCGCTCAGCCGCAGCGTATACAACGAACGGCGGCGCTCCATCAGTCCGCCAATCGTCGAGACGATCAAGCTCGCCACCGCCACGAACAGCGTCACGCCGATACCGACATAGGCCAAGTCAGCAAACTCGCGAATCGTCGGATTGATATGCGGCTTCTTGGAATCAGTGCCGCTCACTGCATACGTTAGGTCGTACTGATTGGCTTTCGCCGTCACTAAGGTACGCAATTTCTCGATATCATTGTCTGACTTCAATGTCACCAAATATTCCTTGGCGCCGTTCGTATCAACCTTATCGTTAATTAGCGACACGTTTTTGACTACTGGCGCGTCAAAATTCAGCAGCGCAAATTGGTCGGGCCGGGCGTTATTCGGACAAGTATGTTCGGTGTACTTCGCCAAATCCTGGCAGCGAATTGCATCGCCGTCCTCACGCGGATAGATCGTCGCCACCGACGTGATGTAAGATTTTTGCTGCAGCTGCTCTGCCATGCCGCCTGGCAGCGACCGGCCAATGACAATTGCCGTACCGCGCTTTAATTGTGAAAAGCCGTTATCTTTGACAGCTTGAGCGTTTAAGCCTTCAATACCGCTGGTCGCCGTCAAGTAAAAGCTGCCCGCAAACAGCGCCAATACCACGCCGCTGACGCTGCGGAAAATTGTCCGCGAATGCACCGCCGTACGCTTACCGGCAATCAACATCGAAGCGTTATTAGCCCAGCGCGCTGCCAACAGCGACAGCTTATTGGTCAGCCAGCCGCCAGCCAGAATCAAGCCAAACATCACCAGCAGCAGTGCTGCAGTCAATAACAGCATCGGTATAGCCGATTCTTTGTTGGCGTCCAGCCAATCCCGCCCCGGCTTCGACGACAGCCACGCAAAGAACGCAATACCAAGTGCCGGCACCAGCGCCCGCCAAGCGCGCAATTTCTTTACCTTTTCAACCGAACGCGACACACCCAGCGGCGAAATCTGCGCCCGGCGCATCCGCCGCCAGTTGACAAACGTCGTTAGTCCCAGCGTCAAACCTATAATCAACGCATATTGCGTGCCAGTTAGCGCTAAATCGCTAGGATTAAATCGCATACCGTCCATCTTGAAATCCTGTAGCGGCGCTTGTAGCAGCCAAAACGCACCCAGCCCGATAATCACGCCAACCACCGACGCCAGTAGCGATTCCAACATCAACACCCTTCCCACCTGCCGCTTAGTTGCGCCGATCAGCCGCAAAGCAGCATAGCGTTTCTCGCGCTGTGCGGCGCCCAGCTGCGTCGCTACTGACACGAAAATAACAATCGGGAACAGTAAGATTGTCCCGCCAACACCGAATACGATGACGGCAACTGGGTCTATTTTAGCATCCGATTTTAATCCGTTAGCATCCGTCCGATAAACATCAGCAAAGTATGATGGCTGCCCCTGAGATTTAGTAAAAGCATCGCTCTCGGCCACTTCCTCGGCGCTAGCACCGCGCACTATCATCAGCGCATCTGGACTGGCGACATATTCGCTAGGAATTACGCCGAGGTATTTGGTATTTTTACCAAAACGCGCCAAGATATTATCCTCTGGGTATTCAGCAACCGCATCAGCCAACGCCTGCGACAGATAGTATTCGCCAGGACGCGGTGTTTTTAACTTAGCAAACTGCGGCGATTTAGCCGTACCGTACATTGAATACGTATGAATAAACTGGCCGCGCCACTTCGACGCATCGCCGCGCTGGGTACCGCCAACTTTCAGCGGCTCGACACCAGCAATCGGTTTTTGTTCGGCTACACCGCGGGCTGCCTGATACGCCGCCGTATTAATTGCTAATCCATTAACACGCCCCATTAGACCATTGACACCAGCCGTAAAGTAGCACACCAGCACGATTCCCAACGCCACCGCCACCGTAGTCAAGCCCAGACGCGCGAACGACTGGCGTCCAGACTTTTTTAATAACATCCAACTAACACTCATTTGACAGCCCCCGCATTGGTTTTACCGGGTTTGCTTGATGTATTTACCGCTGTATCAACACCAGAAATCTGCCCGTCGCGGACAATAATTTCCCGATCAGCATAAGCGGCAATCGTCGGCTCGTGCGTCACCATGATGACTGTTGTGCCGTGCTCTTTGGCGGTTTTAATAAATAGCTCCATAACCCTCTCTGAATTCAGACTGTCCAGCGAGCCAGTCGGCTCATCAGCAAATAGTACTTTCGGCTCAATCACCATGGCCCGGGCAATCGCCACCCGCTGCATTTGTCCGCCCGACAACTCGCCAAGCATGCTGTCAGCTTTACTCGCCAGCTCAACCTTATTCAGCCATGTTTTCGCCTGTTGATAGGCTTCTTTACGCTTGACACCGTTAAGCAGTAGCGGCAACGCTACATTATCCAGCGCTGTCAGCTCCGGTACCAACTGCCCAAACTGAAAGACAAAGCCAAAGCTGGTGCGCCGTAAAATACTGCGCTGATCATCGCTCAGTTTGTCAATCCGCCGGCCGTCGAAATCAATCTCGCCGCTATCAACCTTGGTAATCGCCGCCAAGCTATGCAGCAGCGTCGACTTACCAGAACCTGACGGACCCATAATCGCCAGCACTTCGCCCGCCTCGACATCCAGGCTGACGCCGCGCAGCGCGTGCGTTTGCCCAAACGACTTCTTAATATTTTTAGCGCTAATTATTGGTTTGCTCATGCAAAATTTCCTCCTTTAGCCGCGTTAAACGCGAAATAGTTAATTCAATCCAGCGCAAATCCGCCTCCAAATGATACAACGCATGGTCGATTAGCAGCATATCCGACAAGCTACTGTCGCGCCGCTGAGCTGTCAGCTCGCGCATCCGCTGGATGTGTGCTTGCCGTTGGTTGTCTAGGTACGGCGAAGCATCGCCATCCTTCAGAATAGCCAGCACAGCCTTGATATACATCGTCGCTTGTAGTTGCGGCGACGGCGCCTCTGGTGACTCCAGCCACGCTTGCAAATCCCGCTTGCCCTCATCGGTAATCTCATACCGAACCCTGTCCGGCCCGCCTGATTCGCTGGTATCAGCAATTTCTTTGACCTTGTTGTCGCGTTTGAGCCGCGCCAAAGTTGAATATATCTGACCAGTTAAAATTGGCTTATCTTTGCCAAAATAACCGTCATATTTTTTCTTCAACTCATAGCCGTAATTTGACTCTTCCGCTAAAAAACCTAACAGTGTATATTGAACGCTCATACTCTTACTATACACCCAGTGTTTAGTTATTGCAAGAGTTTTATACACTCGGTGTATAGTTTATATCTACTCTACATGCAAATTACTTAAATCGCATGTCCGTGTAATTGATTATCTTATTAATCAAATCAAACAATAATGTCCGCGCGAGACAAAATCAATGTAGCCTTTATCACGTAACATTTGCAGCTGTTGTCTAATTTTATCTTTAATATGGTTATTCTCTGGATGGGCAGCCGCCAGTTCACTCTCAAAAGCATACATATCGTCAAGTGTAAAATCAGCCCGATTGACCTTTTCAATGCACCGCATAATATCAAGCATCCAGCCCCGCACTGACATTTTATTTTCCTCGCGCAAAAATAACGTTTTCCGCCATTTCGTCAAGACTGTACTCCGCGGGATCACCACACCATCACGAACCAAGTATATTTTGCCAGAATCAGGAATATTGCTAAGCAGAATGTTACAGCCAACCCAGCCAGCTCGGCGAGCTGTATCGGCCAAGGGTTTCCGTCGCTCAATAATGCTCGGAGTAAAAAATTGCTTCGGGATAACCACAAAATTACAGACGGAATAGCCCGACGTATAACCCAGCAAAAAGAAATTAGGATTATTGTCCGATTGCAAACGCTTAATCATTGTTTCGTATGCCCCATCAACAATTTTCTTGCCAATTTTACCGTTCTTACTTTTCAACTCGAAATCTTCTTGGCAATTTTGGCAGTAGAAATCTGCTACCGGACGATTGTTTTCATAATTTACGAGATGATCTTGACCGCAATTCGGACAAAAAATCATTCGCTCAACCCAATCCTCGGTCAAAACACGCACCTTTTGCGAGGCGCTAGCATATCTGACGGCTAAGGAGGTATCAAAAGTTAACAACATAATTTACATACAGAATACCACCTCCTGCCCCAAGAAAAAAGAACCAAGGATAGTCCAATTCTCCAAATTTTAGCGTATAATAAGGATCATATGGAGCGTATCCGACAGCAAAAAGAAACTGTCAAAACTGCCGCTGTTGGTATCGGTGCGCTATTGAAATTGCCGCGCTACAGTGTGCTGGCGGCGGGGTTTTCTTTGTTATTCGCCATTGTTATTTTCTTTGCGATTAACGGCAACTTTTATGGACCGTTGTTTTTGTCGCGGCTATCAATTGTCGATAAATTCGTTGTTGCCGGCAGCATGCTTATCGAGCTATTCAATCAAGGTTTCACCACGCCAAACGGCGCGCTGCTATTGATCGTCTCTATTCTACAAGGCTTATCGCTTTCAGTTGTAATATTTACAGCACGGCGCAACAAACGCAACGAACAAGATGTAGCCCGCCAACTCAGCGTCAGCGGTATTGCCTCGATTGCTGCCGCTATAGGCCTCGGCTGTGTGCCGTGCGGCACCTCGTTAATCTTGCCGATCGTTACTCTGTTTTTCTCGGGAGCAGCGGCTACTACCGCCGCCAATGTTGCTGGTACTATCGTACTCATCTTAGCGCTTATACTTAGTCTGGCATCGCTTTACAAATCTGGACAAATCGCATTCGTTTATGCACAATTAGCCAAACAGGAGGAAAAATCATGAGTCATCAACAAGAACGCGGCATTGCCCCAATTTGGATTGTTTTGTCAATCATCGTCGTCGGCATCGTCGCTTTATTTATCTACGGCATCGTCAATCGACCGCCGAACCAGCATATCGGAAACGGTAAACCATGGAACCAACATATGTCGCAAGGCTCGGCAGATGCAAAAAACGTGTTTATTGATTACACTGATTATTTCTGCTCGTTCTGCGCCCAGGTTGAAGACGCTACCAGCAACGATTCTTTCAAAAACGACTATATCAAATCCGGAAAATTACGCTACGAACACCGAATCGTCACCTTACTAAAGGATAAAGTACCAAACACCGAACAAGGCGCTAAAGCCGCCTTCTGCGCCGCCGACCAGGATAAATATTGGCAATACACTCACGACATCGTGCCGCGTATCAAAACGGACTACTTCGACAAAGGCATCGGCGTCAAAAACGTCGCTGTACCAAAAGAAATCCCGCTGCTGCCTCTCAGCTACTTTGAAACATCTGCCAAGAACGCTGGCCTGGACACCGCCAAATTCGCCGACTGCATGAAAGGCAACTCTCACCAGCAAGAAATTAACGACAACACGCAAAAAGCCCTATCGCTTGGCGTGAACGGCTTGCCCTACATGGTCGTCAACGACTACCAAACCAGCGGCTTCGCCGGCGGCGAGAGCGGGCTGAAAGCGATTTTGAAGGCTGGCGGCGTTAATTAATGCTAAAATTTCTCAATTCATTTTCAGCGCCGCTGATCGGATCTTTAAGTTTCTGGCCTTTCTTATGCATCCTCTTGACCATACCATTCATCATTTCACGGCTGATCATGCGCCGGCGCGTAACGTGGTCGTATGTATTCTTTTCCTACGGCTCAATTCTCTATTTCACGGGGCTAATCTTTTTTACGCTATCGCCAGTACCAAAAGACCCGATTGCCTTTTGCCAAACATATCACATCCAGCCACAACTTATCCCCTTCAACTGGGTTGACGACGTTGTTCAGCCTAACAAAGATACTCTATATATCACGCTGCAATTAGTCATGAATATCATTTTCTTTGTGCCGCTGGGCATTTTTATGAAAGCATATTTTCACAAGCATTGGAAATTTGCGCTGCTAAGCGGCTTTCTTTTATCAATGCTAATAGAAGTGACGCAGCTAACTGGCGTGTTCGGTTTATATCCTTGTAGTTATCGGCTGTTTGATGTTAATGATTTAATAACCAATACCTTTGGCTGCTTGCTCGGATTTATGTTGACATGGCTAATCGGCTATAAAGTTCCCAGCGTCAAACTCAGCGACGAAAACTATGCCGCGCCCAATCGCCGCAATAAATTATTAGCTAGTTGCATCAATATAGCCCTTATTATCTTCGCCTCAGTAGTTACCCGGTCGCTAGTTTATCCGTTTTTCATAGACACCATACAACCTGGTAGATTCTATCTTACGGAGCTGGGAGTCTGGATTATTATTCAGTTGTTTATCATACCAAGGATTGCCAAAGGCTGGACAATTGGGAGTTATCTGGTCGGCATCGAACCGAAACGCCAACGCAAAAACGATAAACAACAGCCAAAAGACGATGCTAATCCAGAAAATTAGCCTTTCAGCTGCCGCATAAATCCGCGCAGCTGCGACGATGTTCGCTCGATTCTCTCTGTTGTCCAGTATTTATCCGGCGTGATGCTATCATCGCCAGTCGATTCCTCTTTGTAGCGGCCGATAATCTTGCCGTTCTTGACAATCGATACGTCCGGTACAAATATCCGCGGCTTGCCGTTGTCGTCTTTGTCCAAGTATGGCTCTAGTTTCTTGACCAATTTTTGGTAAACTTCGCTGTTGTTGGCGCGAGCATCGCGAATATTCAAATAATATATTTTATCAATACCTTCAGCCCGAGCTGCCCGGTCAACGTGTTCGCTCAAATGCTGGCACCACGGACATTGCGGAAAGCCCAAGAAAACCACGCCGCTGCCGCTATCAAAAATATCAAGGATTTCTTTATCGCTGGCATAAACGAAGCGATTATTCGCCGCCACTCGCGGATACTCTGATTTGAATTTGGCAGAGTCGGACATGATAGCAGACGGAGTTTTCGGTTGCTCGGCAGAACGCTGGCGGTTATACCACAACCCAGCCGCAGCGCCGCACAAGATAATTATCACGGAAACAACCGCAATGGTTTTTTTATTCATGCCAACCCTCTTTTTCATAACGTCGTATCCTTCTTATAATTTTTCTTAGCTTCCAGCCAGCGGCGATTTTGCTCGGCTTTGTCTTCGATCTCAAAAATCTCGACCGGATATTTTTCGGCTTGCTTGGCAATTTTTGCAGCAACCGCTTCGGGGATATTGATATCAAAGCGCGCGGCAAATTGGATAGCATAAATAATGATATCAGCCAGTTCACTCGCCATGTCGTCTTTGGTGCCGATATGCTTATCGCCCCACTGGAAATACTCTAATAACTCATTAGCTTCCAGCGACAACGATATCGCCAAACCGCGCGAATCATTCGTCTTATCCCACTTCCGCGCGCGAATGTGACTCATCACTAGTTCTTGCGCTTCTTCAAATGTCATAATTCCCCCTTCTGGCATAGCTTTCATACTATAGCTAATTTCATTATACTACAGCGCTCTTAACGACGGGGATGGACGTATTTAACATAGACAATTAATTTATCTTTCGAATTAAACGCCGTAAAAACATATAATGCCATATTTTTGCCTAAAATTCATTGACATTTTATTCTATTAGTGATATATATATATCAGCTTTTGCTCAGGGCTACAATCCTAGGGCGGAAGTCGCCCTTTAGCTTTGAGCTTCTCTCGAAAGGAGAGACGAGACATGTTCATGAAAATGGCGCAGTCATTTGCGCCTGACGTCGTTGTCTTTATTGCGCTCATCATATTTCTCCTGACGTCAAATGACGTCGGGGCTATGATCTGGGCCATAGCTGCAGCACTTGCAGTCGAGACTATTATGTCCGTTCTTAGGGCATACGCCCTCAGCGAGATCATCAAAGACAACAAGGGCTAACCGCCCGCCGAAAATAGCTCGCCGAATGCGTTCAATTTGATTGAGACAATTATTTGTTTCTCGGGTTGAAAAATCCGCATTCAGCTTGAGCTCGTTCGGCGGGCTATTTTCATTGATATTATATTATTCCCATCGAAACAGCTTAATCGCCGCGATGTAGATAACGAGAGTCCAGGCGGCGACGGCGCCGATTTGCGGCAAGACTTCGATGAGGCTAGCCTGCTCGGTCATAATCAGACGGAAACCATCCACAACCGGCGTCATTGGGATAAATTGCGTTACGCCGCGCAACCATTCTGGAAAGAGGAATGCCGGAAAGAATGCTCCAGATAGAAACATCATCGGGAAAGAAATCAAATTAGACAGAGGAGCTGATTGATTTTCGTTCTTCGCCCAACCGCCGATTAATAATCCTAAGCCCACCATCATCATCGCCGAAA
>ERZ773076.140-NODE-140-length-40124-cov-5.132671_pt1 | contig 40124 bp, 38 predicted proteins | sample MGYA00580613_ERZ773076 | MGnify/ENA primary metagenome ERZ773076 (study PRJEB29015, sample SAMEA2738005) | human oral metagenome | biome: human oral; feature: human-associated habitat; material: dental | place: China | collected 2057 ...
TCGAGGACCGCGTCCTCGTCCAGCCGCTCGAGGCCGAGCAGACCACCGCTTCCGGGCTGGTCATCCCCGACACCGCCAAGGAGAAGCCGCAGGAGGGCCGCGTCGTTGCCACCGGCCCCGGCCGCATCGATGACAAGGGCAACCGCGTCCCGCTCGACGTCGCCGAGGGCGATGTCGTCATCTTCAGCAAGTACGGGGGTACCGAGGTCAAGTACGACGGCTCCGAGTACCTGCTGCTCAACGCCCGCGACATCCTCGCCGTCGTCTCCCGCTGAATCGAGGCGTGACCCATGGCAAAGACTCTGCAGTTCGACGAGGAGGCGCGGCGTTCGCTTGAGCGCGGCGTCGACACTCTCGCCAACACCGTCAAGGTGACCCTCGGCCCCAAGGGCCGCTACGTCGTGCTCGACAAGAAGTGGGGCGCCCCCACCATCACCAACGACGGCGTGACCGTCGCCAAGGAAGTCGAGCTCGAGGATCCCTACGAGGATCTCGGCGCCCAGCTCGCCAAGGAGGTCGCCACCAAGACCAATGACGTCGCCGGCGACGGCACCACCACCGCCACCGTGCTTGCCCAGGCACTGGTTCACGAGGGCCTGCGCGCCGTGGCCTCCGGAGCCAACCCTGTCGGGTTGAAGCGCGGCATCGACAAGGCCGTTGAGGCCGTCGTCGAGCGGCTTCACGAGAACTCCCGTGCCGTCGACACCACCGCCGACATGGCGAACGTCGCCACCATCTCCTCGCGTGACGAGCAGATCGGTGAGCTGATCGCCGAGGCCTTCGACAAGGTCGGCAAGGACGGAGTCATCACCGTCGACGAATCCCAGACCTTCGGCACCGAGCTGGAGTTCACCGAGGGCATGCAGTTCGACAAGGGCTACCTGTCGCCGTACTTCGTCACGGACGCCGACCGCATGGAAGCCGTCCTGGAGGACCCCTACATCCTCATCAACTCCGGCAAGATCTCCTCCATGAAAGACCTGCTCCCGCTGCTGGAGAAGGTCATCGCCGCCAAGGGCACCCTGTTCGTGGTGGCCGAGGACGTCGACGGTGAGGCCCTGTCCACGCTGGTGGTCAACAAGATCCGCGGCACCTTCACCTCCGTGGCCGTCAAGGCCCCCGCCTTCGGTGACCGTCGCAAGGCCATGCTCGAGGACATCGCCATCCTCACCGGCGGCCAGGTCGTCGCTCCCGAGGTGGGTCTCAAGCTGGACCAGGTCGGCCTCGAGGTGCTCGGTCGCGCCCGCCGCATCGTCGTCACCAAGGACAACACCACCATCGTCGACGGCGCTGGTGAGCAGTCCGAGGTCGCGGGCCGCGTCGCCCAGCTGCGCGCCGAGATCGAGCGCACCGACTCCGACTGGGATCGTGAGAAGCTCCAGGAGCGCGTCGCGAAGCTGGCCGGTGGCGTGTGCGTCATCAAGGTCGGTGCCGCCACCGAGGTGGAACTGAAGGAGAAGAAGCACCGCATCGAGGACGCCGTCTCGGCCACCCGTGCGGCCATCGAGGAGGGCATTGTCGCCGGTGGTGGCTCGGCCCTCATTCATGCCGCCAAGGTGCTCGACGGTGACCTCGGTCTGGCCGGCGATGAGCGCGTCGGTGTGGCCATCGTCCGCAAGTCGGTGGTGGAGCCGCTGCGCTGGATCGCCGAGAACGGTGGCGAGGCGGGCTACGTCATCACATCCAAGGTCGCTGACCTGGAGCCGGGACACGGCTACAACGCCCGCACCGGCGTTTACGAGAACCTCATCGAGGCCGGCGTCATCGACCCAGTGAAGGTCACCCGTTCCGCGCTGGCCAACGCCGCATCTATCGCCTCCCTGCTGCTCACCACTGAAACCCTCGTGGTGGAGAAGAAGGAAGACGAAGAGGACAAGTGAGCTGACTCACACGAGGAGCCCCGGGACCACACGGTTCCGGGGCTCCTCGTCATGCGCAGGAATTTGAGGTGGCAACCCTGGAACGGGTGGAGTGATGACATCCGGGAAATCCCGTCGGCCATCCGGATGACTTTGTGGCCTCGGGAAGTGCCCGTAGGTTTGCAGTGACTCATCGATGCGCACCCCCATCGCAGGTCGGCAACATTTTTCTTTCTTCAACTGAGCGGAGCATAGAATGTCCATCAGTCGTCGTGCCGTCCTCGCAACGGCCGCCGCAGCCCTTCCCGCAGTGACACTCCTGGGGAGTGTCCACGACGCCGTCGCCGCCCCGGGAACGACCTACTACATTGCCGAGGAGGGTAATGACCAGGCCGCCGGGACCTCCGAGAGCACACCCTGGCAGTCCGTCAACAAGGTCGTCGCGGCCATCAACTCCGGACAGATCGTCCGGGGGGACACCATCGTGTTCAAGCGTGGCCAGACTTTCTACGGGCAGTTCACCGACCTGTCGGGTCTGCAGGGTGAAGGTCGGATCACCTTCGGTGCCTACGGGAGTGGGGAGAAACCCAGGATCATGGGATACAAGGTCCTCAACAAGCCCGAGGCCTGGAAGAACATCGGCGGTAACCAGTGGCAGATCGAACTGGTCGAGGGAAACTACACCGGCAACACCCTGACGGGCAATGCGAACGTCGGATTCCTTCTTCTCGACAGCGCATTCCACGGGAGGAGGAAATTCCCCGACGAAGCGAAACTGGAAAGCGACCTGGAGTTCTACTCGGTCAGACGGGATGAAGCCGAAAGGGTCAAGACGCTCACCGTTTACAGCAAGGAGAACCCCTCCAGCCGTGGTGACCTACGTGTCGCAGTGGATGGTGTAATTTTCCAGGCCGTCCCGAACATGACCATCCAGGACCTCGACCTCATCGGTTGCGGAGGACACGGCATTCAGGTCCGCGACGTCAGTGGCGTGGAGGTACTCCGCAATCGTATCCGCCACATCGGGGGAAGCCACCTCCGTGAGGAAAAAGACAGTTCGATCAAACACTGGCGCTACGGCAATGGCATCGAGGTGTATCTCGGCGGCAGCGACGTGCTGGCTGAGGACAACATCATCCACGACGTCTACGATGTGGCGATCACCATCCAGGGTCACCAGGTTCTGAAACCCACCGAGAGGGAACCAGTCATTCGCATCGGCAGCAGCAATGTGCACTTCAGGAAGAACTACATCACCCGCTGCAGCCAATCCTTCGAGGTCTGGGCGGCGGGTCCTGAGGACAAGAGCCAGGCCGATACCACCAGCGCCAAAGCCGGGATCCGCACTTGCTCCTTCACCGACAACTACTGCGAGAACGCCGGCATCGGCAGCTGGGGTCAGGAGGTGCGCCCCAACCCAGACGAGGGTGGTGTACACCTGCTGTCCTACGGCGAGGGCTTGCCCATCGAGCTGTCCATCACTGGTAACCAGTTCATCAACGCGAAGAACGCCTACATGTACCGTTCCCCGAAGCACAGGTCCTCGATCTCGATCGACCGGAACGTGATTCAGCTCGCCGCGGGCCAGAAGCTTCAGCAGCAGCGTTCCGAGACCATCGAGCAGCACGCGGCATGGTCGCAGGCCACCGGGTTCGACGCGAACAGCACCTTCACCGTCGCCGGCTGACCGGTTCCCCGGAATCGACTCCTGGGCGGGACGCGATCGCCAGCGCCAGCTCGCAGAACATCGCGTTCGCCCAGGAGAACCAGGGGCGGGTGAACCGTGACGGATCATCGGCGTCGACGCCCTCGTGCATCCAGCCGGTACCTCCGGTGCTGTTCATCAGCATGTACAGGCAGACCAGTTGTTCATCCTCGTGGGATGCGGTCAAGCCTGCGACTGCGATCGCGATCGGCCAGACGTGGCCGGGTGGGGTGTGTGGGGAACCGACGCCGCGCAGCCGGGTACCGTCGACGAAGCAGGGGTTCTCGGGGGACAGGACTCTGCGGCGGGTGGCCAGGTACACGGGGTCGTCGACCGCCAACACTCTCAGATAGGGCAGCCCGAGCAGAGACGGTAGATTCGCATCGTCCATGAACAGCTGTCCTCCCAAACCGTCGACTTCGTAGGCCAGGTGGGGTTCAGGGTTCTGGATCATCCCGAAACAGCGGATGTCCTCCTCGATACCTGCCGCTAGGCGCTCCGCCCGGGCACGCCGGTCGCTATCCAGGATGGGCGCCAAACGCCGCAGGGTGCTGGCCAGGAAGGCGTTTCCTGGAATGTTGAAACCGAGCTGACAGGCGTCGTCGCTGGGCCGGAAGGCCTGGAAGACCAGCCCGCACTCCCGGGTCCTGGGTCCACGGCCCGCGCGTGTGAGGGTGTCGGATGCGGGAGCCCCGGGACGGGTGAAGCGATACGGGCTCGCCGCCTCGTGGCGTTGTTCGGTCTCGGTGATGGTGAGGATGACGTCGAAGGCGTCATAGAAATCGGCATTCAGCCACTCACGGCAGCCGAGCCCGTCCAGGCGGAGCGCCAGGTCGAGAGGGAAGGTCAACGAGTCGAGCTCCCACTTGCGTTCCCACACCCACGGCCCCTGTCGCGGTTGGTCGTCATCCCAGCGGTTTCCGTTCGGTCGCCGGTTGAAGGCGTTGGCGTAGGGATCGACCAGGATCATTCGCCAGTGACGCCGGAGCAGGCCGGCGGCCACCCCAGCCAGTTCTGGGTGGCGCGGGGCGAGACGAAGTAACGGGGACAGCTGCAAACAGGAATCCCGCAACCACATGGCGGGGATGTCGCCGGTGATCACCCAGGTCTCCTCGCCGTTCTCGCCCAGATCGATCGTGGTGGTGGCGATGTTGGTCAGTAGCCGGGCGGTCATCTTGCCCGCGCGGTCGTCGCCTGCCGCATCCGAGACCTGTTCTCGGACATCGGCGAGCAGCCACCCGGGCAACACCAGCGGATATCGTGTCGGTTCCCCGATGGGTGCTCCCCAAGTCACCACTCGAAGGTCAGGTTCCTCGTAGGACCCGCCGAGGGGATGTCGACGGCGAGCCCCACCTCGTGGTCCGGCTGCCATGAACCGCCGGCTACGCCCAGCAATTCCAGCAGCAGCGGCGTCACTTCGTGGCTGTACAGGGCTTTGGGTAGCCCGTCCTCCAGGAGCCGGTCCGGTAGTTTCACCGGATCGCCGAAAGAGTGCAGGATCAGGAACGAGCGCCGCACGTCGACCTCGTCTTCGCCGTGCCCACCCTCCGGTTTGTGTCCGTGGTCGGTGGTCACCGCCACCAACCATTGTTCCCCGAGCGCCTCGTGGCGTTCCGCGACGGCCTTGACCAGCGCGCGGACGTGCTCGTCCACCTCGCTGATGGCGGTGCGATATCCGGGGGAGGCTGCGCCGTGCCGGTGTCCGGCCTCGTCGACCCCCTCGAAGTAGACGAAAGCCGCATCCGGGCCCTCGTGGTTGAGCACCTGACAGGCGTGGCTTCGCACCTCGATGTCGGCGCTGACACAGCCGCGGGTGAAGTCGTGGGGGATGAACAACGTGTGCTGCCCGGTGCGCTGCTGGTCGATGCGACGCTGGATCACCGGGCCGAAGCTTCCCAACAGCGCCTCCCACGTGGCTGCGGCGTAGGTGCGGGCCTTCGGGTTGGCGAAGAAGATCCGGGACAGCACGTCGGGGCATTCCGCCAGCCTGTGCCCGACGAACTCGTTCCACCACACGTTGTTCTGCTCGTGGGTGGTGCCTGTCAGCAGGTTGGACCAGCCCGGCCCGGAGTCGGTGGGTGGGGTCATCCACACCGGTGCGATCAGCCCTCCCGCGATGAGCCGGGCAAGCGTTGGCGCGGCGGGGGAGGTTTCGTGTGGCATCTCGGGGCGATCCGCGGGCGCGGGTTCCGCGGCGAAACGTGGGTCGGCGGGGTGGTGGGGTTCGGCGAATGCCGGATTCTCGGGGATCGCCGAGGGTACGGCAACGTCGATCCGCACCCCATCCAGGCCGATCAGCAGCAGTTTCATGATTCTCCTCCCACCGGTGTGATGCGCAAGGTCAGAATTGTGAACGCGGTCAGGGTGATCGGAACCTCCCGGGTGGCGGTCACGTCGACGCGGGGCGGCCACATGTCAGCGGTGAGGTCCTCCTCCAGCGGATCGACCTCCCGCACCCGGGTCGCGTCGAAGGCCAGGTGCAGCATCCCAGCGGTGGGTTTCCCGGATCCCTCGTGGATGCGCATGATCACGTCACCGGATCCGTCCTCGGCGGGCAGCACCGCTGCGACGTGCGCACCTGGTACATCGAGGGTGGCCAGCTTGGCTTCGGCGGCCTCCACTAACCGGGGCGGCAGGTTCAACTCCTCCCCGGCGTGGGTGGCGGTCTCTGGGTTGGCGTCGAGTAGCAGTGAGAATCGGACCGTGTGGTGCGACCTGTCCGCCCGCGGGTCTGGGAAGACGGGGGCGCGCATCAGTGACAGTGATACCCGGGTGCCAATTCCCCCGTTCCCCGAGGTGCCGGTACGCAGCGGGGTGACGGAATGGCCGTGGTTGGAGTTATTGACTACGGCGATCCCGTATCCGGGTTCGTCCACCAGCACCCAGCGTCCGGCTGGTACCTCGAATCGGGAATAGTCCCAGCTGGTGTTCTCGTGCACGGGACGCCTGATGTGTCCGAACTGCACCTCGGCGGCGTGTTCACGGGCTCGCACCGCCAGTGGGAAACTCATCTTCAGGAGGGTTTCGCGTTCCTGCCAGTCGGCCTCCAAGGAGAAGTCCAGTTGTGGGGCGTCGGCGTCGAGGGAGATCGTCTGGACGAGCCGGGAAACGCCCAGGACTCGCGTGACCTGCACCTCTGCGCGCAGTCCCCGGGCGGTCACGATTTCCACCGACTCTGCCTCGGGCACGGGAAGTTCGTTGCCGGGATTGAGGTGGTGTCGCTCGATATCCCACGCGTCGAAGGCGTTTGGCACGTCCTCGAAGGCGCGCAATCTCGCGCCACCAGCCCCGTTCAGCAGCACCTCCCGACCACGGACCAGGTCGGTCACCGAAGCGATGCTCCCGTCGGGCTTGATGACCGCCCGCACCCGGGAGTTCTCCATCACCACCGAAGTGCCTTCGCGGCGGGCCGTGGCCGGGACCGACGGTTCGCACAACGCCTCTGTCAGGGGTGTGACGGCCAGCGGTGGTGCTGCGACCAGGTGCAGAGTTCCGTTGCCGGTTGTCAGCACCCGTCTCACCTCGTGGTCGAGCGCGTTGAGCACCGCGGGCTCACCCCCACCCAAGGCCGCTATGGCTGCGTCGGACAGGCCACGCAGCTCGACCAGAATCTGTGCGTACTCCTCGCGCGCCACCCGGTGTACCCAGGCGATGGAGCTGCCAGGCAGGATGTCGTGGAACTGGTTCAGCAGCACCATCCGCCACAACCGCTCCAGGTCTGCGGCGGGAAAACGATCTCGCGGAACCCCCGTGAGCAGCGCCAGTGTCCACAGGAACTCGGCCTCGCGCAGGGCGTGCTCGCTGCGGCGGTTGCCCTGTTTCATCTCCAGCTGGGAGGTGAAGATACCGCGATGGAACTCCAGATAGAGCTCCCCGACATGCACCGGGGCGTCCTTCCCGTACTCGGCGCGTGCCTCCTCGAAGAACGAGTCGGGGTCGCCCATACGCATCCGGGGAGCCCCCTCGAGGTCAGCCAGGCGCCTGGCCCGTTCCACCATCTCGGCGGTCGGGCCGCCACCGCCGTCTCCGTAACCGAACGGGATCACCTGATGTGTGGCGACCCCTTTCTCCGCGTAGTTGTCGACGGCTCGCAGGTACTCCTCGGCGGATAGCTCCGAGTCATAGCAGTTGACTGGAGGGAAGTGAGTGAGGATACGGGTGCCGTCGATGCCTTCCCACCACATGGTGGAGTGGGGCAGCTGGTTGTGCTGGTTCCACGACAGTTTCTGGGTGAGGAAACCCGTCATTCCGCACTGGGCTGCGATCTGTGGCAGGTTTGCCGGGTAGCCGAAGGAGTCCGGCAACCAGAGGGTGCGGCTGCGCACCCCCAGTTCCCGTTGGAAGTAGCGGGTGCCGAAGGTGAACTGACGGATCAGGGCTTCCCCGCCGGGCATGTTCACGTCCGATTCCACCCACATGCCACCTGACGGGAACCACTGCCCGGCCTCAACCGCGGCCCTCACACGGGCGAACACCTCCGGATGATGTTCCTGGAGCCAGGCATATTGCTGGGCGCTGGTCGCGGTGAAACGGAAATCGGGATACTCGTTAGCCAGTGCGACCACGTTGGAAACCGTCCGGGCCACTTTCCGGACGGTCTCGCGCACGGGCCACAGCCACGCTGAGTCGATGTGGGCGTGCCCGATGGTCGTCACATTCAATGCGGAGGCGACGGCGGGTGCGGCCAGCGCCGGGGCCAGTGCTGCTCGTGCCCGTGCCGCCGAGCCGGGCACGTCGTGCAAGTCCAGCGCGTCGAGCGCACGTTCCAGGCCCTTGACGATCACTGCCCGGCGGGTGCACCCCTCCCGGAGGTGACGCGCCAGGTCCCAGGCGACGTCGAGGTCATGGAACAGGCCCCACAGCTGTTCGTCGCGGATCTGCAACTCGACCGAACGCAGCTCGTAGAGCGCATTCTGGGGGGCGGTCAGGTGATCGCCGAGCTCGGTTGGTGTGCAGCCGTTCGCGAACAGGTCGGGGTTGGCGGCGGCCTCCACCAGGAACTTCAGCGCCGCTCCGGCCTCTGCCCGTTCAGCGATCACCGTCGAACGGTTCCGGGAGTTGACGGCTTTCAACACCCGCAATCCGGCGTCGAACAGCAGCCCCTCGCACTGGTTGCCGGGCCAGGCATCAGCGAACCCGAGATCCACCGACAGGCGCAGCCGCCGGCCTGCCGCCTCCGCCGGCACCTCACCGGTCAGCTGGAACCACCAGGTGCTCCACGCAGCTCCCCAGCGATGCGGCAACGAGACGGGACAGTAGCTCTGCCCCAGCGCCTCGGCGGGTGGAACTGGTTCGCCCGGGACCTGCCAGGCAGCGACCTCCAGACGCCCCACGGTTCGGTCGATGAGGGGACGCACGCGGTCGTCCTTGACGCGTTCGACGCGTTCCAGGATTACGGAGTCGAAGTGATGCATGCGGCCTCAGGACAGGTACCCGAGCTCCGGGAATTCCGCCCGGGCGCGTTCCAGAAGTTCCCGGGCCACACCCACTCCATCGATCAACGGGTGGTGGGCGAAGGCCGCGACGGCCAGATCCAGGCTGCCTTCCAGCGCCGCCCGGATGATGGTACGTTCTGCGTACTTGACCGACTGCACCAACCCGACGGCGTGCTCAGGCAGTGGTGAGATGGGTAGCGGCACCGGTCCGGTCGCGCTGATCCGGCAGGGTGCCTCGATGACGGCGTCCCGGGGCAGCTGTGGCAACCGGTCGCCGTTGCGGAGGTTGACGATCAGGTCGGTGGTTTCGTCGAAGGCGATCGCCTTCATCACTGCCAGCGCCACCCGGTCGTAGCCACCGGACGTGAGATCCTGCGCGTCACGTTCCACGCCGCCCGCGGCCAACCGGTTGGAGGCCATGTAGGTTTCCTCGCGACGCAGCCGGGTGGCTTTCCACAGTGCATACGCCTCCGGGCCGGGAAGAGCGGCGGCGCGGGTGTAGAAGTCGCGTTGCTGGGCGGCCAGGAATACCCCCCGAGTGGCCTCCACGGCGTCGTCGGCCTTCCGGGTTTCGCGGGCGTAGTAGTAGTAGTGCAGGTACTCGTTCGGCACCGATCCGAGCTGTTGCAGCCACTGAGCGCCGAACAGGCGGCCCTCCTCGAAGGATTCGATCAGGTCGGGACGTTCCAGCAGCAGCGGAAGCACGTCGTCGCCGTCCACCAGCAGCCGCTGCAACCAGCCCAGGTGATTGAGACCGGCGTAGTCGAGCCGGACCCGGTCGTCGCCAGCGATCACCAGGGAGGCGGTTCCCGCGGTCACCAGCCCTGCCCCCTCGAGGGTTTCGAGCACGTGCCGGGCCAGGCCGACGGGGGAGTCGCAGATTCCGATTACCCGGTCGCCCAGGATCCGGGAGCTCACCTCGGTGATGATCCCGGCTGGGTTGGTGAAGTTGATCAGATGAGCCTCGGGGGCCAGGCGGGTGATTGTTTCGGCGATCCGGATGGCGGTGGGGATGCCACGCAACGCGTAGTTCAGGCCGCCGAAGCCGGTGGTCTCCTGCCCGAGGACCTCGCAGCAGTGGGCGATGGTCTCCTCGGTGGCGCGGCCCTCGGTGCCGCCGACCCGGATGGCACTGAAGACGAAGTCGGTTTCGGCCACGGCCTCGTCCAGGTTCTGCGACACCTCCACCTTCGGGGCCTTCGGATGTCCCTGGGCCATCGCCTGCAGGATGGAGCGGATCACGGCCAGGCGTCCTGCATCGGTGTCCCAGAGCCTCAGCTCGGTGACCCGGCGGTCGCTCTGGTCGGCCAGTAGGGTCCGAAACATCAACGGCACGCGGAAACCACCGCCACCTAGAAGGGTTAGTTTCACGGGTGCAGCACCTCCGTGGGCAGAGTGGGGAAAGCAGCGGGCAGGGGATGGTCGGTGATCAACAGATCCACGTCTCCGACATCAATGGCGTTGTAGGCACCGATTCCTGGGAACTTGTCGTGGCCGGCGACGAGGAGCACGCGGGAGGCGTGCCGGCGGGCGGTGAGCTTGATCTCGCGACCTCTCGGGTCGGTGTCGCGTACGACGGCGCGTTCGCCGACGCCGGAGCAGCCGAGCACCGCGACGTCGATCTGAAGGTTGGCGATCTCTGCTGTCGTGGTGGCTCCCTGGACGGACATGTACTCGCGATTGACGTGCCCGCCCAGCATGATCAGTTCAGTTCCAGGGTTGGTGACCAGCAGGTCGGCGATACGCAATGAGTTCGTCACCACGGTCAGGTCGTGCTCCAACAGTTTCTCTGCTACGCGGTAGGTGGTGGTTCCGGCCTCCAGGAAAACGGTGCTGCCCGGCGTGATCTGCTGGGCGACCAGTCCGGCTATCGCGCGTTTGCCCTCGTCGCCGCGGGCGAGTACCTCGTCGAAAGGATCGTCCACTTTCTCCGTGAGTGGGTTCTCGGAAGCCAGCCGGGCTCCTCCGAAGACCCGCACGATCAAGCCCAAAGCGCTCAGTTCGTCGAGGTCCCGGCGCACGGTGGTGGTCGAGGCCTTGAGGGCCTCGGACAAAGTGGCGGTGCTGGCCACCTGGTGTTCGCGCAGCTGCTCCAGGAGGGCGCGCTGACGAGCCTCTTTGATCACGACACCAACCTACAAGCCACCTCAGCCGGCTGCAACAAATTCGATCACCAATGATCTTTGGTGATCATTGACACACATTCGTGTGCGCCCTAGCCTTGCCTGCGTCCGAGCCTCAAAGACGCGGGCGAGGACAGGTTCACCTCATCCCTAGGAGACTGACATGCTCACCGAACCAATCACACGACGCGGTGTGATCGCCTTGGGCGGTATCGCACCGCTGGCTGCTTTCCTGAGCGGCTGTTCCACTGCTCCGGCTGGTTCGGAGGGCACATCCAGCGGGGACGGTTCACAGATGGTGTTGTGGACCTGGCCCGAGGGTTTCTCCACCGCGGTGCTCGATTCCGTGACCAAGGCCTTTCCGGGCGTGTCTCTGCGACAGGACGTCATCGGTGGCGACTTCAAACAGAAACTCACCACGACCTTCCAGGCCGGCTCCGGTTTGCCGGCGATCACGGGCGTCAAGGGGGAGGACATCGCTTTTTTCGCTTCCCAGCCCGACTTCTTCATCGACCTCAACACGCTGGGTGCTGAATCCCACAAGGGTGAGTTCCTGGACTGGAAATGGGCCCAGGCCACAGCGGCCGACGGCAGGCAGCTGGGTATCCCGATCGACATCGGGCCCACCGCTTTGTTCTATCGCTTCGATGTCTTCGAGAAGCTGGGTCTGCCCCATGAACCCGAGGCGCTGGCGGCCGCCATCCGTACCTGGGACGAATACTTCAACCTGGGTGTCGAGATGGTGGGGAAGGAAGCGGGCACCTTCTTGGTGCGAAACCTCTCCACCATCTTCGAGACGGCGGTGAAGCAGACGGGTAAGAACTTCGTGGACTCGTCCGGGAAGTTCATCGGCACCGAGGAACACATCCACTCCGCCTGGAACACCGCGGTCAAGGCTCACACGCTGGGCATCAGCGCCGGGGCCAAGTCCGACAGCCCCGACACCCAGGCCGCGGTCGCAGCCGGGAAACTGCCTGCCGACATCGGTGCCTCCTGGCATTTGTCCGACCTGAAGGTGGATGCCCCCGATACCGCCGGCATGTGGCACGTGTGTGCGCATCCCGGTGATGCCACCAACAACGGCGGCTCCTTCCTGACCATCCCGAAGGGCACCGCTGATGCGGCGAAAGCCTTCGAGGTGATCATGCACATCCTGAACGCCGACAATCAGATCGTCGAGTACGAAGACAAGGGAAACTTCCCGGCGAATTCGACGGCCTTTACTTCCGAGGCGCTTCACGCACCGACGGAGTTCCTGGGCGGCCAGGTGGGTGCCGAGGTGTTCGCGAAGGCCGCCGAGACGGTGCGTCCCCTGTACGAACACAAGGTCAACAACACCGTCAGTGGACCTTTCAGCGCGGAACTGGAATTGGTGGAGGCCAGCAACAAGGATCCCGAGCAGGCCTGGAACGATGCCGTTGAGCAGGCCAAACGGCTCGCCGAGCAGAACGGTTTGACCCTCTGATGTCCCGCCGGCCCCGCACGAAAGCACCCGACCTCGGAACGCTCAAGGTGCGGGGCCGGCGCGCGCTGCCGCTCTACGCGGCGGTCTCCCCGTACTACCTGCTATTCGCGCTTTTCTCGGCTGCTCCCATCCTGTTCACCGCATTCATCTCGGTGACGAACTGGAGTGGCCTGGGTGATTTTCAGATCATCGGTCTGAAGAACTTCGAATACCTCCTGACGGACAAACTGTTCTGGAAGTCCTTCGGCAACACCTTGATCCTGTGGGTGATGTCCACCGTGCCGTGCCTCACCCTGGCCACCCTCGTCGCTTTGGCCCTCAACAGCACAACACGTTTCTCCAACACCTACCGGGTGGCGTATCTGCTGCCGAACGTGACCTCGATGGTGGCGATGGGCATCCTATTCAGCTCGATTTTCTCCAGTAACTTTGGCCTGGCGAACGCGCTGCTCAACGTGATCGGAGCGGGCAAGATGCCGTGGCTCCAGACTGAATGGGGTATCAAGATCGCGATCTCGACGCTGTCGGCGTGGAGTTTCGTCGGCTACAACGCCCTGATCATCCTGGCGGGTCTGCAGGCGATCCCGAAAGACATCTACGAGGCTGCTTCCCTGGAGGGTGCGGGCCCGGTGCGGCAGTTTTTCCACATCACCTTGCCACTGCTGCGACCGATCGTGATGTTCGTGACGATCATGTCCACAATCGGATCGCTCCAGTCGTTCACCGAATCCCAGGTGCTCACCAGCTCCAAGGTGGGAAGCGCCGCCGCCAGTGGGGGAGTCGGGAACTCCGGTCTCACCATGGTCATGTATTTCTATTCGGTGGCCTTCCAGGAGAACCGCTACGGCTACGGTGCCGCCATCGCCTGGGGCATCGTCGTAATCGTGACGGTGTTCGCGATCATCAACTTCTTCGCGACGAGGGAGCGCCGGACATGAGCGAGCAGAGAATCCGTCCTATCAGGCCGTGGGGTCTGATGCGGCACCTCTTCCTGATAGCGGGAGCGCTGATCGCGTTCTTTCCGTTCTACTGGATGTTCGTGCTGTCCACCCACAGGTCCAGCGCCATTCACGAGTTTCCGCCGCCGCTGATTCCCGGTGATCGGTTCTGGGAGAATTTCCAGAAGGTGACCGGCACTGTGAACGTGTGGGCCGCGATGATGAACACCCTCATCGTCGCATCGGTGGTCACCTTCGTTGTGCTCTTCCTCGATTCGGTGGCCGCCTTCGCCTTCTCCAAGTTCTCGTTTCGTGGGCGGGGAATCCTGTTCGGAATCATCATGTTCACGTTCCTGCTGCCCGGGCAGCTGTCGACCATCCCGTTGTTCCTGGTGATGAGCCAGGTTGGCTGGGTGGGAAAGCTGCAGGCGGTGATGTTCCCGGCTTTCGCGAACGCCTTTGGGATCTTCTGGCTGCGGCAGTACTTCACCAGCGCGGTGCACGTCGAACTGATCGAGGCCGCCACCATGGACGGGTGCGGATTTTTCCGCCAATATTTCCATGTCGCGTTGCCCGCGGCCCGTCCCGCCCTGGCTTTCCTCGGGATCTTCACGTTCATCGGTTCCTGGAACGACTTCCTGTGGCCGCTGATCGTGTTGAACAATCCCAACCAGCTCACCCTCCAGGTGGTGCTTTCGCAGCTCCAGACCGCCCACGGCACCGATTATGGAATGGTGATGATGGGTGCGTTCATTGCGGTTGCGCCGCTGCTGCTCATTTTCGTCGTGGGTAGTCGCCAGTTCCTAAGTGGCCTGACCGAAGGTGCAGTCAAGATGTGAGTGGACTGGCCCGGCGGTGCGAGGAGCGGAGGATTTCCCCGATAGGGTGTCGCCATGACCATGCCACAGCCAGGAATTTTCGCTCAGGGAAACACGGAGAACGCATACCTGGAGTTCGATCTCGACCGTCCTGAGACGCTGGAAGACGCGCTTCGGGCGCTGTTCAGAATTCCGGCTGCCTACACGGAAGGCAGCACCAACATGGTCGTGGGGGTCCGGCCCAGCCTGTGGCGCGCTGCCCGGCCCGCGGACACCCCCGAAGATGCTGCCGACTGGGATGAGCCGATCCGTGGAACCGATGGGTTCACGATGCCAGCCACCCCGCACGACCTGTGGGTGTGGCTTTCCGCTGGGGAACGCTCCATCCTGTTCGATCGGACAACGGAGCTGCGCGACGCCCTCGCCGGCATCGCCACCGTCGCCACGGAACTGGCCGGCTGGCACTACAAGCAGTCGCGTGACCTGACGGGATTCATCGATGGCAGCGAGAATCCACCGCTGATCGAGGCCCCCACAGCAGCCTGTGTCGCTTCGGGCAGGCCCGGAGCAGGGGCGAGCATTCTGCTCTTTCAGCAGTGGCGGCACGAGAAGTCCTGGCAAAACCTCAGCGAACACGACCAGGAACTCGTCATCGGTCGCACGAAATCCGATTCCGTCGAGCTTGCCGACGACGTCAAACCGGCCTCTTCGCATGTCGCCCGGACCGTGGTCGATGTTGACGGTAACGAACTCGACATCTTCCGGCACAACGTCTCGTACGGCTGCACCGGGGATCATGGCACGCTATTCGTCGGTTTCAGCCAGGACCAGTGGCGGCAGTTCGAGATGCTGCGCCGCATGGCCGGTGTCGATGGGACCCGTGACGCGCTGACCCGTTTCACCACCCCACTCAGCGGAGCCATCTATGTCATCCCATCGGTGCAAGCCCTGATCGACTACCTTCCGCAGGAAGACGACTGAACTCGCGCTCAGACGATGCGGTGCATCCAGCCGTAGGGGTCGGGGCGCCGCCCGTACTGGATCTCGGTGAGCTGCCGGCGCAGGTCGAGTGTCGTCCTGCCCGGCTGCCCCTCCGCCACGACGTGGGTGCCGTCCGGGTCGGTGAAGCTGGCCACCGGGGTGATGATGGCCGCGGTGCCGCAGGCGAAGACTTCACGGATGCTTCCGTCGTCGATGCCGCAGAAGAGTTCCTGCTGTGAGAGGCGACGTTCCTCGACGGCTAGTCCCGCATCGGCCGCCAGGCGCAGGACCGCGGAGCGGGTCACGCCCTCCAGGATCGAGTCCGTGAGCGCTGGGGTGATCACGTGGCCGTCTGCGGTGACCGCGAACAGGTTCATGCCGCCCAGCTCCTCGATGTAGCGGTGCTCCACCGCGTCGAGGAAAGCGACCTGGCTGCACCCGGCCGCTTCGGCCTCCTGGTGAGCCACCATCGATGCGGCGTAGTTTCCACCGCACTTCGCGAAGCCCGTTCCGCCGGGAGCGGCTCGGCTGAAGTCGCGGGAGACCCAGATCCTGACCGGTTGCACCCCGGATCCGCCGAAGTAAGCTCCGGACGGGCTCGCGATGACAGCGTAGGTGACCGAGGTCGACGGCTTGACCGCCAGGAAGGCCGAGCGGGCGAACATGAAAGGCCTCAGGTACAGACTCTGCTCTGCTCCGCGCGGCACCCAGTCCCGGTCCACATCCACGAGACGGTCGATGCCTGTCAGGAAATCATCGACACTGAGTTCGGGCAGCGCCAGGCGACGTGCCGAACGCTGGAACCGGGTGGCGTTGACGTCGGCGCGGAACCGCCAGATCGAACCGTCCTCGTGGGCGTAGGCCTTCAACCCCTCGAACGCTTCTTGGGCGTAGTGGAACACCGCCGAGGCCGGGTCGAGGGAGAAAGGGGCATAGCCGACGATCCGGTGGTCGTGCCAGCCACGTTCCGGGGTCCAGTCGATCAGGACCATGTGGTCGCTGAAGTTCGATCCGAACCCGGGGTCGGTGAGGATTGCCTCGCGTTCGGCCTGCGGCCTGCGGGTCGCGGTGTCCAGACGGAAATCAGTCATTGTTCCCTCCTTCAGGGTTCAGGCGTAGCGCCCCATGCCGCCGGCGACGTCGATGCTGGCGCCCGTGATGTAACTCGCCCTGTCGCCTGCCAGGAAGGCCACGATTCCCGATACCTCGTCCGGTGTGCCGAAACGGGCGAGGGGGATCTCATCGGCGGCCAGGTCCGCGAAGAACTCCTCCGCTGATTTCTCTGGTGCCCGTTTTGCGTGGATGTTCGCCCACTGTGGGGTCTCGACGCAGCCGATGTTCACGGAATTGACCAGAATTCTGTCGCCTGCCAGCTCCTGGGCCAGGGCCTTAGTCAGGTTGAGCCCGGCAGCGCGGTTCACCGTTGTGGAGAAGAACCGGAAATCGGGCATCCGGGCGTAGACCGACCCGATGTTGATCACCCTGGGGGCAGGGCTTTGTCGCAGCCACGGTAGGGCGGCCTTCACGGCCCGGAACCAGGTGTGCACCTTGATGTTGAAATCGGCCAGCAGTGACTCGTCCGAGAGAGCTTCGAAGGAGCCCGGATGTGCTCCGCCGGCGTTGTTGACCAGGACGTCGATGCCTCCCATCGACTCCGCCGACCAGGCCACGAAGTCATTCAGCTGCCCGGCATCACGCACGTCGACGACACGGCCATCCGCGCCTTCACCGAGCCCCTCAATGGCAGTCTCCACCTCGCCGGCGTTGCGGGCACAGATCCGCACCGTGGCCCCTTCGGAGACGAGTTCTCGCGCGATGGCGAACCCGAGGCCCTTGGAACCCCCGGTGACGATCGTTCGCCTGTCGTTCAGGCCCAGATCCATGGATGCCCTCCTTCCTGCTGCATCTAGGCGAAAACCTCGTCGATGGGCACCTGGAGCCCGATCGCAAGGCGGTTGGTCTTGTTGGCGGCCGCTACGATGGACTGCAGCTCGGCGATCTGCGCGTCGCTGGCGCCCTTGGCGCGGGCCGCGGCAGTGTGGGAACGCACGCAGTAGGTGCAGTTGTTGACGGTGGAGACCGCCACGTAGATCAGTTCCTTGATCACCGGATCCAGTTCCGTGCCGGGGCCCATGATTTCCTTGAGCTCCTGCCAGGTGCGCTCCAGATTTGCGGGATCGTTGGCTAGCGCCCGCCAGAAATTATTGATGAAATCGGTTTGGCGGGTGGCGCGGATGTCGTCGAAGACAGCCTTGACGCGGGGGTTGGCGGACTCATCGTCGACGAGAGGGAGAGTGGACGTGTATTCCATTGTGGCTCTTTCACCTGCTCACTGTTTGGGGACAAAGGCGAACACACGGGTGGGAAAACCGGTTCCGCCCGCGATCCGTGGCACCCCGACCACGATGACGCCGCCCGTGGCCGGGAGCTGTTCGAGGTTTATCAGGTTCTCCAGGTGCCACAACCCTGCGGGGTGGGAGACGGTTCTGTGCACCGGAAAATCGGGTTTGTCGCCAGGGTCGATGCCGAGGGTGTCGACACCCAGGCCGACGACTCCGCGATCCACGAGCATGCGGGCGGCTTCGACGCCGAAACCAGGGAACTTGAGGTCGGCGGTGCTCTCGGAGCCGGTGTAGCTGAGCGCGCTGGACTTCCTCCGGGCCCACCCGGAGAGCATCAGTACCGCGCTGCCGGCGGGAATGGTGCCGTGCTCCTTTTCGAAAGCAACCACGTCATCGGGTTCGACGACCGTGTTCGGGTTCGTTTCCGCCTTCTCGGAGATGTCGATGACCACGGCCGGTACCACGAGGTCATCGATCGAGATGCTCGCGGTGTCAGCGCCTCCTGGTACGAAGTGTTCGGGCGCGTCGAAGTGCGTTCCCGCGTGCTCGAATGTGGTCAGGACGCGGGCGTGATAGCCGTGTGCGTCGTGGGTGACCGCATCGACGATCTCCAGGGGTGGGGCCCCGGGCCACAGGATGGTCTCGGGCCCGAGGGCGTCGGTCAGGTCGATGAGCCGGAAACCCTCGCTCATTGCTGCGAATGCGGCGTCACGGGCGGCTATCACGGTGCTGGTTCTCTGGGCCATCCGGCCTCCTCATGTGCAGGACGTGGTTGTTTCGTTGCTTCTCCCGCGGGGAGCCTACACCTGGCTGTTTTGGCCAGGTGAGTATGTCCATGCACGGAATTCAGGGGTTGTTCCCTTTAGACTTTCTCATCGTGGTGTGGGATCTGGAGATGCTGGCCCGGTGGGGGATATCTGTATCGGGAGTGGTCGCGTTTGCGGCTTCCGGGGCGCTTGAAGCGAGACGACGGGACCTAGACGGTATCGGAGTCATCACGCTCGCCTGCTGCACCGCGGTTGGCGGTGGCATTCTCCGGGACCTCCTGATCGGTGCAGTGCCCGTGGCCGCCCTGGTTGATCTCTGGATGATCGGCCTGTCGATCGCGACCGCGGTGGTCGTGATGCCGCTGGTGCACACAGGGAGACGGCTTCGGATACCGCTGCTGGTGTGCGACGCGGTGGGGCTCGGTCTGTTCACCGTCGATGGAGCGCTGAAGGGTCTGGCCTTCGGGCTGCATCCCGCAGCAGCCGTACTGGCTGGAGTGGTCACCGGTGTCGGGGGCGGCATCCTCCGAGACGTTTTGGCCAGTGAGGTGCCACTCGTCTTCCGTCGTCGTTCTCCTTTCTATGTGGTGGCAGCGCTCCTGGGCAGTGGGTTGATCGTCTGGCTCGCGTCCATGGGAGTCGCCGGGGGTATCGGGATGTTTGGCACCGCGACGCTGATTTTCCTCATTCGGATGGCGGGGCTTCGATACGGGTGGCACATACCCAACGGTCGCAACAGAAGCAGAGGCGTGTCGGATTCCCGAGGGCCGCAGGAAAACGTGTCGTGAATAAACCGTGGCGATGATGTGTGCAGGGGCTTCGGGGGAGGCAGCTCCTCAGGGGCGTGGAGGATCGGTTGATTGCGCGGGTGCGCGATAGACTCGCCGTCTGAGATCAATTGGGAGGAACAATCTCGTGGCGAATTTGACCCCCTCTGGCGTTCCGGCCCCCTTCGAGACCTTGGGACTGACCTTCGATGACGTGCTGCTCCAACCCAACGAATCGGACGTCATCCCCTCGGAGGCGGCGACCGATACATGGTTCAGCCGCAACATCCGGTTGAACGTTCCCCTGTCCTCGGCTGCCATGGACACCGTCACGGAGACCCGCATGGCCATCGCCATGGCCCGTGAAGGCGGCATCGGGATCCTGCACCGCAACCTGTCCATCGATGACCAGGCGCACATGGTGGATCAGGTGAAGCGCTCGGAGGCCGGGATGGTCACCCAACCCGTGACGATCGGGCCCGGGGCGAGCCTCCAGGAGGTGGACGATGCCTGTGCCCAGTACCGTGTCTCCGGGTTGCCCGTGGTGGACGACGACGGGATGCTGCTCGGAATCATCACCAACCGTGACCTGCGCTTCGAGGATGACGGTACCCGTCCGGTGAGCGAGGTCATGACGAGGATGCCCCTGGTCACCGCACCCGTCGGTATCTCCAACGACGACGCCCTGGCGTTGCTGGCGAAGAACAAGATCGAGAAGCTGCCCATCGTCGACTCGCGGGGCAAACTCAAGGGCTTGATCACTCTCAAGGACTTCGTGAAGGCCGACAAATACCCCAATGCCGCCAAGGACGATGCCGGCAGGCTCCGGGTGGGGGCGGCTGTTGGTTTCTTCGGCGACGCCTGGGAGCGGGCCATGGCTCTAGTGGAGCAGGGGGTGGATTGTGTCATTGTCGACACCGCTCACGGTCACTCCCGTGGCGTGGTCGACATGATCCGGCGCATCAAGGCCGACTCGGCTGCCGCTGGGGTGGATGTCATCGGCGGCAACGTCGCCACCTATGCCGGAGCCCGGGCACTCGTCGAGGCGGGGGCCGACGGGGTGAAGGTCGGCGTCGGGCCGGGTTCGATCTGCACCACCCGGGTGGTGGCGGGGGTCGGGGTGCCACAGGTTACCGCCATTCATGACGCGGCCCGCGCTGCCAGGCCTCACGGCGTTCCGGTGATCGGCGATGGTGGCCTCCAGTACTCCGGCGACATCGCCAAGGCCATCGTTGCGGGTGCCAACTCGGTGATGCTCGGGTCGCTGCTGGCCGGTTGCGAGGAGAGCCCCGGCGACCTGGTGTTTATCAACGGCAAACAGTTCAAGACCTACCGGGGCATGGGCTCCCTGGGTGCGATGGCCGCGCGCGGCCGCAAGGCCTCCTACTCGAAGGATCGCTACTTCCAGGGTGACGTCACTAGCGATGACAAGCTCATCCCCGAGGGCATCGAGGGACAGGTGGCCTACCGCGGTCCCTTGGCGGCGGTCGCTTATCAGCTGGTCGGCGGGCTTCGGCAGTCGATGTTCTACTCCGGTGCCCGCACGATCGATGAGCTGCAGGAACGCGGACGGTTCGTGCGAATCACCGCAGCGGGTCTGCGAGAATCACATCCGCACGACATCCAGCTCACCGCTGAGGCACCCAACTACTGGTCACGCTGACAGGAAAACGATGTACGAATTTGGCCGCTCCAAGAACGCCACCCGCGGGTACTCTTTCGACGATGTCGCCATCGCTCCCGCGCGGCGCACCCGCTCCGAGTCGGAGGTGGACCTCCACTGGCGCATCGACGCCGTCACCTTCGATGCCCCCATTGTCGCCGCTCCCATGGACTCGGTGATGTCTCCCGCCACCGCCATCGAGATGGGACGCCTGGGTGGGCTGGGAGTGCTCAACCTGGAGGGCCTGTGGACCCGCTACGAGGACCCCTCCCCGGCCTACGAACAGCTCACCGAACCCGCCGACCAGGTGACCACCACCCGCCGTCTGCAGCAGCTCTACGCCGAGCCCATCAAGGCGGAACTGATCGAGGCCCGGTTGGCCGAAATCCGCGCTGCCGGGGTGCCGGTGGCGGGCGCGCTCTCGCCTGCCAGGACCCAGCAGTTCGCGGATGTCATCGAGCGGGCCGGGGTTGATTTCTTCGTGATCCGCGGCACGACAGTCTCCGCCGAGCACGTCGACGAGGCAGAGAACACCCTCAACTTGAAAGATTTCATCTACCGTTTCGACGTGCCGGTGCTGGTAGGGGGGTGCGCTACCTACCGGATGGCCCTGCACCTGATGCGTGCGGGTGCCGCCGGGGTGCTCGTCGGATTCGGCGGCGGCGCCACCCACACCACCGCGTCGGTGCTGGGTATCGAGGTGCCGATGGCCTCCGCCGTCGCTGATGTCGCGGAGGCGCGTCGTGACTACCTGGAGGAGTCGGGCGGGCGCTACGTGCACCTGATCGCCGACGGTGCAGTTGGGAGGTCCGGTGACATCGCCAAGGCCATCGCGTGCGGGGCCGATGCGGTGATGGTCGGTTCCCCGCTGGCGCGCGCCACGGAGGCCCCCGGTCGCGGCTGGCACTGGGGACCGGAGGCGTGGCATGCGACCCTGCCGCGGGGCGAGCGGGTGTTCTTCGAGCAGGTCGGTTCCCTGGCCGAGGTGGTCAACGGTCCCTCCCACCTTCCCGACGGCACCATGAACCTCGTCGGTGGGCTGCGCAAAGCCATGGCCTTCACCGGTTACACCGACATCAAGTCCTTCCAGCGCATCGATGTGATGGTGCATTGATGGACACTGAGGACGCCCGCCGGGAACTGTTGAGGCTGCGGGGCAGCATCGACAACATGGACTCGATGCTGGTGCACCTGCTGGCCGAACGTTTCAAGATCACCCAGCAGGTGGGAAGACTGAAAGCCACCGCGGGTCTTCCACCAGCGGACCCGGACCGGGAAGCCCAGCAGATCCAACGGCTGCGTGCCCTGGCCGTCGAATCCGAATTGGACCCGGAGTTCGCGGAGAAGTTCATCACCTTCATCGTTCGTGAGGTGGTGCGGCACCACGAGCAGATCGCCGCGGGGGAAACCTCTTGATACCAGGGGGAGTGATTGATAGCCTTCTGGTGCATGATGAGGTTATCTTTAAAATTCCTCTGGATTGCATCTGTTCTGGCCTCTTTCTTCCTGCTTGCAGCAGCTCCCGCAGGCGCGACTGATGGCGTTCGAGTCCGGGAGGACGACTCGCAGGCGGTCCCCTCGACTCTCTCGGATGATGAGTGGATTCGTGTGGATGAGTCGGAAGCAAAAGCTCTCGAGCGCGGTGACGACTCGGTGATGGATAAATATTACGAGCAGCAAGATGGACAGGAGGCCGCGGGTGAAGCCGTGCCTCACACAGTGGTGAAGAATCCTGACGGCTGCAGACTGAGGGTCGATGATGTCCACAGGCGAGATTCCACCGATAATGTCGGGTACAAGGTGCATGTGAGGTGTCTCAAACAGCCTGTCGGGATCTCCTTGTCCAACGAGCTTCAGAAGCACATAGTGGCATTCTGGTGGAATACCGAATTCACCAAAAACTATATTCTCACCGAGGTGGACTTGCGCCATTCAACTCGTCGGAAGGGCTTCATGTACACGGATATCGACATGGTGTGCGGGAATAAAACCCCGTCTCGCTGGCGAGGGCAGACTTCCTCCACCATCAAAGCAAGTGATGGCTACACCTACTACGCCCGACAGCTCACCCGGGAGAAAGAGCTCGAAGACTGTGGGACGTGAGCGTTTCCCCCACCCGGTCCTCGCCATGCTTGCGGCCGAGGCGGCCGAGGAGGAGGTCCTCCACACCACGGGGCTGCGTGACTGGCAGTGCGTGCTGGGAGAATTCGTGATGTATGACCTCCCGCCGATGGGACCGGAGCCCTTCGACCCGTGGGCATGGCCGTCCCTCCAGGTCCGTGATGTGGTCCCCGAGAATGTGATTCAGGCATGGTCCCACCCTTTTCGGGTCGATGCCCAGGTGGAGATGATGACCGGGCGGGGCCAGTTTCGGCCGCCGCAGCGCTACCCCGTGGGACAGGACAGACCTCATGGCAGGGGGTGGACCTTACCCTCTGGGGCGCGTCTGAAGACCACGAGCGGACCATGGTTGGATGCGCCATCGGTGGAGCTGTGGGGTGCCGAGGACGCGTTCTTCGCTCCGTGGCATCTCCTGGAGCGGGAAGTGCTGTGGCGGCCGGTCGTTCCGAGGTTCACCCCGCGCGTCGCCGAGGTGACCTCCGCGCAGGACTGGGTGGCCCTCGTCGAGGCCTGGCCGTCGCATTTCCCGTCGAATGCCGGACGACAACAGAGCTTCCTGGGAGACTGGTTCGCCGACCACCGGATCTTCGAGCCCGACTGGGCAGAAGTTGCGCAGCGGTACGACGTGGTCCACGTCACCCAGGTGGGGTACCTCGAATGCGCCTACGCGCCCATCCCGTGCCTGGGCGGGGTGACAACCATGACCGGATGGGGTCCCGATGTCGCGCTGTGGTTGAAAGATCCCCGCTGACGCCTCGAAGCCACTTGGCTGAATGCATCAAGTCTGTATCCTGCTCTCTCGGGGTCACTCACCGGCCTTGAGTACCGTTCTCCTGGCTCAGCAGGGACAGTGCTCCTCGCGCCGTGGCCCGGATGGACCATTCGAAACGTTCTCGAGGGCCCAGTATCGCGATCGACTCGGCTCCGGCCCGGACCGTAGGTGCCTGTTCGGGTAGGGCCCTGGGGGCGGTGTCGTCGTGGGACAGCGGATTGATCTCGGCCAGGGCGATCGCGTGTTCAGCGACGGTCGAGACCAGCAGACTGGCTTGCGCCGGCGGGTAGCCGAAACGTGATGCGAAGGCCGCCTGCTGCACCTCCGCCAACCTGATCGTGAACTCGTGTCTGGGGGCGGCGAGCTTGGCCAGGTGCTGTCCGATGCCCGGATTGGCCATCACGAAGTCGCGGAGCGTGTGCGCCAGTTCGACGAGCGCGTCTTCCGGGTCCGTGGCCGTTGGTTCGGGAAAGACGTGCCCGGCGACGATGCCCTCGGCGACCATGGCCCTCAGCCCCTCGAGATCCCCGACGATCCGGTAGATCGACATCTCACTGACACCGAGTTCCTTCGCCACCCCCCTGATTGACAGATGCGGAAGGGTGATGCGTTTGCCTGCCTCGATGATGCGATCGGTGGTGATGAGGCGAGGCCGTCCGGGGGAGACCATGCACCCAATTCTTGCGTCTTTTTGGTGAGGTTGAACGCTCAGAGGTCCAGAGGAACCGTTTCGGAGGGCGTGTGAGACACCTCTAGTCACTCGCCACATAATAAGTTAGTGTATCTAACATAAATGTTCCGCCAGCCGCTGGCCAAGTGGCCCGAAGCGGCTCTGAGCGAAGGTGTCGCCCAATATGTCCTTCCGGTTTCCTCTGCTGATCCGTCTGAGTGGCGTCCTGCTGGCCTTCTGCGCCCTCGCCGCCACATCGTGCTCATCGGCATCCAACGGGGCTTCTGTGTCCTCACCAGCATCCGAAACGGCCGGTGCTCTCCTGCCGGCTGCCGAGGGAAAAACCGAGTACCCGCTGACACTTACCTCTCCCTACGGCGAATCGGTCATCGGCAAGCGGCCGACCCGTGTCGCCACCGTCGGCGCGAACGCCGTGGACACGGAACTCCTGCTGTCATTGGGAGGGGTCCCCGTGACCACCAATGGTCTCGGATTCAACAAGGCTCCCTGGCTGAAGGAGGCAGCGGCGGGTCGTATAGAACTGGTCTTCGAGACCGAGAGCTGGGACCAGTACCCCTACGAATCCATCGCGGCGGCCAAACCCGACGTGATCGTGGTGTTCGGCTACGACCTGACCAACTCCTTTGCGAAACTCTCCGAGATCGCCCCAGTGGTCACCAGCGACAAGCCGTGGACCGGGTATTTCAGCAACCCCTGGCAGGACAACATCCGTATCCTTGGCAAGGCGCTCGACCTGTCCGACGCAGCCGAAAAGGTGATCTCCGACTACGACTCCTACATCGCTGGCATCAAACAGGCCAACCCGGGTTTCGCGGGCAAGAGTCTCAGCTATACGGTCTGGTTCGGGACCCAGCGAGGTCTCAGCTACCAGAGCCTTCCCGGTTCGATCATCACCGAGGTGTTCACATCCATCGGTTTCACGCAGGCCCAGAATGCGGGTTCCTTCTCGGAGACCCAGACCGTCAGCCCCGAACTGATGGGATCGATCGACGCCGACGTGCTGATCGTCTCGGGCAGTGAGGGCGCCACCACGGTGACGCCTGAGGCCATCCCTGGTCTGACCGACTCCACCGTCTTCCAGGGCCTCGAGGCCTGGAAGAACGGGCACACGGTCATCACCGAGAAGAAGTCCCCCGCAGGATGGGCGATGTCCACGGCCGGCCCGATGGGCACCAAAGTGGCGCTCGACATCCTGGTGCCCAGGATCGCCGAGGCGATCGGATGATCCCGGACCCCTCCCGGGATCCGCTGACACCGCTGCGCAGAATCCATCATGATCCGCTCGTCCGTCCAGTACCGGGGTCCTGACGGGGCTCCCCGACGGCTGGTAACCGTGTTTGCCGGACTGGTCGTGATTCTCCTGCTGTCGGTCCTGGCCAGCACGATGACGGGAGCCAGGTTCCTCAGCCCCTCCGAGTGGTGGCGGGCACTCGTCGCCCCCGGGGCGGATCCAGTCACCTCGATCGTGTGGGACATGCGGATCCCGCGCACGGCCGTCGGCCTGGTGGTCGGGGCCGCCTATGGCGTGGCGGGTGCCCTGATGCAGGCGCTGACCCGCAATCCTCTGGCGGATCCGGGAATCCTGGGTGTCAACTCCGGCGCTGGGCTCGCGGTGACGGTCGGCATCGGTCTGTTCGGCATCACGGGGGTAGAGGGCTACCAGTGGTTCGCCTTCGTGGGTGCCGCCGGGGTCACGGCCCTGGTCCTGCTTCTGGGGGCCACGGGCCGGGGCCCCACAGCGCCGGTCCAGCTGGTTCTCGGCGGGGTGGCCATGTCGGCCGTGCTGAGCGGGGTGAGTCAGTTTCTGTCCCTGCTGGATCCTGACACCTTCGCGGCGGTCCGCAACTGGGCGGTGGGGTCGATCGGCCGCACCCGGATCGGGGAACTTCTCCCTGTCCTGCCCCTCGTTGGCGTGGCCCTGATGCTCGCGTTCGCCCTGGGGCGTTCGCTGGATGCCATGGCCCTGGGTGATGACGTCGCATCTGGGCTGGGGGTCCGGGCCGGACGGATCCGGTTTCTGGCGGTGATCGCCATCACGCTCCTGGCGGGTCCCGCTACCGCGATCACGGGTGGAATCGCCTTCGTCGGGCTGATGGTCCCGCATGTGGTGCGGTGGGGTGTCGGATCCGGCCAGCGGGTGATCCTCGCCGGATCCCTGCTGGTGGGACCGGCCCTCGTGCTGGCGGCCGATGTGCTCGGCCGTGTGATCGCCATTCCCGGGGAGATCGAAACGGGAATCCTCACCGCCGTGCTCGGTGCGCCCCTGCTGGTGCTGCTAGCCCGCAGAGCGAGCACCACATGAGGCAACGAGTCGTCTTCGCGCACCGGATGCTCTGCCTGAGTGGGGCCCGGTTCGGCATTCGCATCGCTCTGCGCCCGCTGCTCCTCCAAGCGCTTCTGGGTCTCCTGGCGTTGGTCCTCGCAGGGGCCTGTCTTCTGGTCGGTGACTATCCCTTGACCCCGGGGCAGGTGTTCGACGTGTTCCTGGGCGGGCGATCTCTCGCCCGGGTGGTCGTTCTCGAGTGGCGTCTGCCCGCCGCGGCCTCCGCGGTGGTTTTCGGCGCCCTGCTGGGGATCGGTGGCGGAATCTTCCAGTCGTTGACCCGCAATCCCCTGGGATCGCCGGACATCATCGGTTTCGACGCCGGGGCACACACGGCCGTCGTGGTGGGAATCCTGATGTTCGGTGCTCGCGCGCAGGGCGCCATCGCCGTGGCCGCCGTGGCCGGGGGACTGCTGGCCGCCTTCGTGGTTCACCTGCTCTCGGGGCGGACCACGACGGGGTTCCGTCTGATCGTGGTCGGGCTGGCCGTCTCCGCCGCGTTGGGCGCGATCAACGCGTACCTGGTCACCCGTGCTCGCGTCGAGGACGCCATGTTGGTCGGATTCTGGGGGGCTGGTTCCCTGGCGCGCGTCGAGGCGGGGTCGCTTCCGATGTGGCTGGTGGTGGCAGCCGTGCTTCTCGTGTCCGCGGGCCTGCTGGCGCCTTCACTCGGGATCATCGAGCTGGGTGACCAGACCGCTGGTGCGCTCGGGATTCCACTGGAACCCCGCAGGGCGCTTCTGGTCATCGTGGGGGTGGCGGCCTCCGCCGTCGTGACGGCTGCGGCCGGGCCCATCGGTTTCGTGGCCCTGGCGGCCCCGCAGGTCGCGAGGCGACTCATGAGGACCCCCGGGATCTCCATCACGGGGGCGGCGGTGACGGGAGCGGTGCTGCTGTCGGCCGCCCAGCTCTGCTCCGTACTGGCCAGTAGCAGCAACCGTCCCGTGCCTGTGGGCCTGATCACGGTGTCCGTCGGCGGTCTGTACCTGATTTACCTCCTGGTACGTGAGGGAAGGAGATCCGCATGACATCCACCGGTCGGCTGCGGGCCGACGGGGCGAGGCTCGGTTATGGCAGCCGTATCATTTCCAGCCATCTGGACCTCACGATCCTCGACGCGGAGTTCACCGCCGTGGTGGGGCCGAACGGATGCGGCAAATCGACGCTCCTGAAGGCGCTGGCCCGGCTCCTGAAACCAACTGCCGGGCGGGTGATTCTCGACGGCCGTGACATCCACGACCAGCCCACGAGACAGGTTGCTAGAAGGATCGGCATCCTACCGCAGAGCTCGATGGTCCCTGACGGCATCACGGTCTCCGAGCTGGTGGCCCGGGGCAGGTTCCCCCACCAGGGCTTCGCCCGCCGGTGGACCCTGCGCGACGAGGAGCTGGTCGCCCGCGCCATGGACGAGGCGAACGTCACCGCCCTGGCGACCAGACGGGTCGATGAACTGTCGGGTGGGCAGCGCCAACGGGCCTGGATCGCGATGGCGCTCGCCCAGGACACCCCCATACTGCTGCTCGACGAACCCACCACCTTCCTCGACATCCGTCACCAGGTGGAGTTGATGGAACTCCTGGTGGACCTGAACCGGAGAGGACGCTGCCTGGTGGCCGTGCTGCACGACCTCAATCAGGCAGCACGTTTCTCCACCCATCTGATAGCGATGCGGGCCGGCGAGATCGTCGCCCAGGGGCCACCGGGTGAGGTGGTGACCCCTGGTCTCGTCGAAGAGGTCTTCGGACTGCCCTGCGTCGTGACCCCTGACCCTGTCACCGGATCCCCCCAGGTGACACCAATTGGGCGCACCGCGCCCCTGAACCACGAAGGACCGACATGACCCTCAGCACAGGAATTGCACTTTCCCCGATCTGGCTGCGCGGAGAAGCCTGGAGACGCGACGACAGCCGCGTCGAGGAGATGTTCTCCCTGAGCCCCTACGCCGAGCTCGCGCGGAAGGCCGAGGCCGCTGCGCTTGACTTCCTCTTCTGCCCCGAGGCGGGCTATCTCAGGCCGGATTCCGTCGGTGGGGCACCGGGATTCGCCACCCTCGACTCGTTCACCCTCGTCACGGCACTGACGCCTCTCACGACGAGGATCGGCCTGGTCCCGACCGTCCAGACGGCCTACGCGCACCCGTTCCCCGTCGCCCGGGCGCTGGCATCCCTGCAGCAGATCAGCGGGGGACGTACCGGCTGGAACGTGGTCACCGCCCTGGGGGGTGAGGAGAACTACGGAATGGATACACCCCCTGGATCCGAGGAGCGATACGCCCGGGCCGGAGAGTTCGTCGAAGTCGTGAATGCGCTCTGGGACTCGTTCCCCGCCGAGGCATTCGTCGCGGACCGGGCCTCCGGGATTTTCGCCGATCCCGGGAAGGTGAAGGCCATCGACTTCGAGGGCGAATACTTCCGGGTGGCCGGACCGATGGCCCTCCCATCGCATCCCGCAGGGCGACTGCCCGTCGTCCAGGCCGGGGCATCACCCACCGGGATCGCCTTCGCTGGTGCCGTGGCCGATGTCGTGTTCGGGGCGGTCCCTGACCTGGAGGACGCAGTCGCACAACGGGCTGCTCTGCGTGATGCGGCCGTCGCGGCGGGTCGCGAGGCCGACGACATCCGGTTTCTGCCCGGGCTCAACATGGTGTTGGCGGACAGTCGTGAGGAGGCCAATGCGGTTGCCGAGTCCAGCGGGGTGGATGCGACCCTGCACTGGACCGTCGTCGGCACCCCGGAGGACGTGGCCGATGCGGTCGAGGCTCGGGCGGAGGCGAGGGCGATCGACGGTTTCATCGCGCTGCCCGGTGGGTCGCGGAACTCCATCGACCTGTTCCTGGATCAGGTGGTGCAGATACTCGCACGACGCGGACTGCGCCGGGACGGGTATCGGGGAAACACGCTTCGTGAACACCTGGGATTGAGGGGCTGAGGGCGCACCCACAGGCCGGTTGGCCCGGGGCCTGGTGAAGGGGCGGTCCGCGTCGAAACCCCTTCTTGAAGTTGGTTGGGCCGGGCTGCGACGAGGGAGCAGTTCGTGCCGGAGCCTCCATCGGTGGTCGGGGGAAGACCCACACCCCGTAACAACGACCCGACCCCCTCCCTGTGCACGAATCGCGGAGGTTCGACTGTTCAACGTCGCCACACGACGTTGAACCGTTTTTCTTCCGCGTTTCGTGAACTGGGAGAGGGGAGGGAAGAGGAGGGGGAGGGGAGTGTCTCTGTATTCCTTGTCAAGTGGCGAGGGGGCGGGTGTGGGATGGTTCCGACTCGACCAGTTCCGGGTTTCTCGACGAAGTGATCTCTAGGATCGTTGGATGCGTTGCTTTATCGCCGTGACACCTCCCTCCGATGTTGTCGCCGATATCGATTGTTTCCTGGAACCGCGCCGCACCGCTACCGAGAGCTCGCCGTGGCGCTGGAGCCGACCCACGACCTACCACCTCACGCTGGCCTTTATGGCCGACCATCCAGGCCACCGCTTCGAGGAACTGATCCAGGCGCTCAACGAATGGGCCGGACGTCATGCCCCACTGGCGATGAGCATCGCGGGGGCAGGTGGGTTTCGCAGTCCGGAGCGCGCCAAGGTGTTGTACCTCGGGGTGCCGGGGGATGCGGCGGCCCAGCTGGGGGAGTGGTCCGGGCAGCTGCGGTCCCTCGTCACCCATCATGGCGGCAGCCCCGACGGGACGGGCTTCAGGGCTCACCTCACCATCGCCAGGGCCCAGCGCGCCCAGAAGGCAGGGCGTCTCCTCCAGGCCCTCGACACCTACGAGTCCCGGGAGTTCGTCGTTCCCGAGGTCGTCCTGGTGGAATCCCGCCTGGCTTCCCGGGCCTACGAGGTGCTGCACCGCGCGATCCTGCGCGGGTGAGCCGCAACACGCCGAATCTGTACATCTGTACATGTACGAATGTACATTAGTGGCGTGGCGAAACGGACGAGGGACCCGGAGGGGCGCAGGAAGAAGATCCTGCAGGCTGCCGGGGAGCTGATCGAGGAGATCGGGATCAGCGCCGTCACCCATCGGAAGGTGGCCGAACGCGCGCGGGTGCCGCTCGGGTCGACCACCCAGTACTTCAAGTCCCTCACCGACATGCTGGCGGAGGCGCTCACGGGGCTGGAGGAGGAACGCGAGGAGAAGCTGGCCGAGTTCACCTCCGAACTCAACGAGGTCGATGATCCCGTGGGTTTGGTCGCGGACATGGTGATGGAATCCCTAGCGGATCTGAAACGGACCCGCAACGAGATGTCCTTCGCCCTGCTCTACACGACCCACCCGAAGTTTCGGCGTTTCATCGGCCTCGGCGACGCGGACCTGGTGGAGCGGTTGTCGTGGAACATCCCGGAGGCGACGGGGCGCGCCGTGTTCGCCTACTGCTACGGGGTCCTGTTCCAGGCCGTCGTCCAGGAAACCGTTGCCCCGCGCGAGGAGATCGAGACGGCGCTGCGCCGCCTCATCGGTGAATCCGCGCGACAGGGGGGACCATGAAAACGAGAGTGCCGCGATCCGTAGGTGCATTGGAACGCGGCACTCCCGGACGGGTAGTCGTTGCAGCGACTCTCGCCCGATTCCACACCACGAGAAAGGGAATGCATGACCTTCATCACAGCGCAGGAACTGCGTAAAACGTATCAAACCAAGACCGGACCGGTGCGTGCCCTCGACGGGCTCAATCTCTCCGTCGAGCAGGGAACCGTCCGGGGACTGCTGGGTCCCAACGGTGCGGGGAAGACCACCGTCGTAAAGGTGCTCACCACTCTGCTGCGTCCGGAATCCGGGAGGGCGAGTGTCGCCGGGATCGACGTGCTCGCCAATCCCACGAAGGTGCGTCCGCTGATCGGCACATCCGGTCAGTACGCGGCTGTGGACGAGGTGCTCACCGCTCGGGAGAACCTGGTGTTGGTGGGTAGGCTGTACCGGATCGGAACCCGCCAGGCGAAACGGCGCGCGGAGGAGCTACTGGAGGCCTTCGACCTGACCGAAGCCGCCGATCGGCCGTTGAAGGGATTCTCCGGCGGGATGCGGCGGCGCGTCGACCTAGCCGGGGCGCTCGTGATCAATCCTCCGGTGCTGTTCCTCGACGAACCGACCACCGGCCTCGATCCGCAGGCCCGACTGGGGCTCTGGGAGGTCATCCGGGAGCGTGTGGGGGAGGGAACCACGGTCCTGCTGACCACCCAGTACCTGGAGGAGGCCGACCAGCTGGCCAACTCCATCTCCGTGATCGACCACGGACACGTCATCGCGGAGGGGACCGCCGACGAACTCAAGGCATCGGTGGGTGGCAAGCGTATCGAACTGACCCTCGTCGACGAGGCGGACGCCGACCGGGCGCGGAGAATCGTCGCGTCCAGCACCGGAACCGAGGTGGCGGTCACGGGACGGGTGCTCACGGCGCAGGTGGGTGACCCCACCGCAGCGCTGATCGCGGTACTGAAGGTCCTGGGTGAAGAGAGTGTCGAACTGCACGACGCCGGCATCCGCCGCCCGACCCTAGACGATGTCTTCCTGACCCTGACGGGTCACGCGGCCGAGGAGCAGGAGGTGGCGGCATGAGCCCGGTTCAGGCCCTGGGACGCGGACCGGTGGCTGGCTGGTTGGGTGACGTCCACGCCGTACTGGTGCGCAACCTGCTCCAGTTGCGGCGCAGCCCCGAGATCATGGTCTTCTCCGTCATGCAGCCGGTCATGTTCGTGCTGTTGTTCACCCAGGTCTACGGCGGCGCCGTACACGTCCAGGGCAGCGACTACACGCAGTTCCTGATGGCCGGTGTCTTCGGGCAGACGATCGTGTTTGGGACGATGATCTCCGGCATCTACATGGCCGAGGACCTCAAGGAGGGGATCATCGACCGGTTCCGCACCCTTCCCATGGCGCCCAGCGCGATCCTGATGGCTCGCACCCTCGCGGACCTGGCCGTTGCCGCCTGCTCCGTGTTTGTGATGCTTATTGCCGGTTTCATCGTCGGCTGGCGTTTCCAGGCTGGGGTGGGAAACTTCCTCCTCGGGGTGCTGCTCCTGCTGGTCACCGCGTGGTGCTTCAGCTGGGTGATGCTGCTGCTGGGGGTGGCCGTCCCCAAGCCCCAGTCCGTCAACAGCGCCGGCATGATCGTTTTGTTCCCGGCCTCCTTCGTCAGCAATGCCTTCGTGCCCTCGGAGACCCTGCCCGACTGGCTGCGCGGGATTGCTGAGTGGAACCCGCTGTCGTCGCTGGTGCAGGCGGTGCGGACGCTGTTCGGAAACCTCGGCACGGCGGCGGTGCCCGAGGTGTGGTCGCTGCAGAATCCCGTGGCGGCCACCGCAATCGCGTGGGTGGTACTGCTGGCGATCTTCCCAGCGCTGACCGCCGTGGTTTTCCGCAGGCGCGTCGCGCGCTGAAACCGTAAGGCTCCCCCACCACTCGATGGGTGGTGGGGGAGCCTTACGTGCTGGTTGAGGCGGTTGCAGGGGCCCGCTTCTTCTTTACCCCGGCGATCAGGCGTCGATGAGACCCTCGAACAGGACGGTGGACAGGTAGCGTTCACCGAAGTCGGGCAGTACTGCGACGATCGTCTTGCCGGCGTTCTCGGGGCGGTTGGCGACCTCGACGGCGGCGGATAGTGCGGCGCCGGAGGAGATACCGACCAGCAGACCCTCCTGGGTGGCGGCTGCCCGGGCGAACTCGAGGGACTGGTCGATGTTGCGGGTGATGACCTCGTCGATCGCGTTGCGGTCCAGGATCTCCGGGACGAAGTTCGCACCGAGGCCCTGGATCTTGTGTGGGCCGGGCTCGCCGCCGGACAGAATTGGCGACTCGGCGGGCTCGACGGCTATGACCTTCACCTCGGGTTTACGCTCCTTGAGCACCTGTCCGACGCCAGAGACCGTGCCGCCGGTGCCGACACCGGCCACCACGATGTCGACCTTGCCGTCGGTGTCGGCCCAGATCTCCTCGGCGGTGGTGCGGCGGTGCACGTCCAGGTTGGCGGGATTGGCGAACTGACGGGCCAGAACGCCGCCACGCTCTTTGGCGATCTCCTCGGCCTTCGCGACAGCCCCTTTCATGCCCAGTGGACCGGGGGTCAGCACCAGTTCAGCGCCGTAGGCGCGTAGCAGGGCTCGGCGCTCCAGGGACATGGTCTCGGGCATCGCCAGAACCACTGTGTATCCCTTTGCCGCGCCAACCATCGCTAGCGCGATACCGGTATTGCCGGATGTGCCCTCGACGATGGTGCCGCCCGGCTTCAGCTCGCCGGAGGCCTCTGCTGCCTCGATGATGGCGGCTCCGATGCGATCCTTGACGGAATTGGCCGGATTGTAGAACTCGAGCTTCGCGGCGACGGTCGCGTTGTTCCCGGCGATGCGGTTCAGCTTGACGAGCGGGGTGTGTCCGATGAGCTCTGTGACATTGGAGTATACGGTCATGAAGTGCATAACGGGGCCGGTCGTGTTGCTATTCCCACTACGTTTCGTCGTATCACATGCTGGACACTTGGTGTAGGCACCTCGTGTTCTGGCTCAACGGGAACGGCTGGGCCTAGACTCTCGCTCATGACTTCCCAGCACGATCTGGTACTCGTGGTCGACTTCGGCGCCCAGTACGCGCAGCTCATCGCCAGGCGGGTCCGTGAGGCCCACGTCTACTCCGAGATCATCGGCTCCGAGGCCTCCGCGGAGGAGATCCTGGCCAGGCGGCCATCGGCCATCATCCTCTCGGGCGGGCCGTCGTCGGTCTACGCAGATGATGCACCGCAGGTCGATCCGGCACTGTTCGAGGCCGGGATCCCGGTTTTCGGTATCTGCTACGGCTTCCAGGCCATGGCCCAGGCTTTGGGAGGGGCGGTGGCCAAGACGGGGCAGCGCGAGTACGGTCGCACGCCCCTGTCTATCCAGAACAGTGGCAAACTCCTGGCGACCCTCCCGAACACGCTCAATGTGTGGATGAGTCACGGGGATTCCGTTTCCCGCGCCCCGGAGGGTTTCCATGTGTTGGCGCGCACGGCGGGCGCTCCTGTTGCAGCCTTCGAGTGTCGGATGCGGAAACTGGCGGGGGTGCAGTGGCACCCGGAGGTCGCGCACACCCAGTGGGGGCAACAGGTGCTGGAGCACTTTCTGTTTCATATCGCAGGGCTGGCCCCCGACTGGACCCCCGAGAACATGGTCAGTGAGGCCATCGCGGACATCCGCGCCCAGGTGGGGGACAGTCGGGTGCTTTGTGCGCTGTCCGGAGGTGTGGACTCTGCTGTCGCCGCGGCGTTGGTGCAGCGGGCCATCGGACCGCAGCTGACCTGCGTCTTCGTCGACCACGGACTCCTGCGTGAGGGGGAGGCCAAACAGGTCAAGGAGGATTTCGTCGAGATCACCGGAGTGGACCTGGTGGTGGCCGACGAGTCTGAGCGTTTCCTCGGTGCTCTGGCTGGGGTCACGGACCCGGAGGAGAAACGCAAAATCATTGGTCGCGAGTTCATCCGCACCTTTGAGGCGATCGCTGCACGACTGGCGGGGGAACGCGGCATCGATTTCCTGGTGCAGGGAACCCTTTATCCCGACGTGGTGGAGTCCGGCGGGGGAGTGGGGACCGCAAACATCAAGTCGCATCACAATGTGGGCGGTTTGCCCGAGGACCTGCAGTTCACGTTGATCGAGCCTCTGCGCACAATGTTCAAGGACGAGGTGCGGGCCGTCGGTCTGCAGCTCGGGCTGCCCGATCCGCTCGTGTGGCGGCATCCGTTCCCCGGGCCCGGCCTGGGGATTCGCATCATCGGTGAAGTGACTGCCGAGCGGCTGGCCGTGCTGCGTCGTGCCGATGCCATCGCCCGCCAGGAGTTGGCGAACGCCCGGAAGGAACGAGAAATCTGGCAATTCCCGGTGGTGTTGCTTGCTGATGTCCACTCCGTCGGAGTGCAGGGAGACGGACGCACCTATGGACACCCCATCGTGCTGCGGCCCGTCACCTCCGACGACGCCATGACTGCGGACTGGGCGAAGCTGCCGTGGGAGTTGCTGGAGAAGATCTCCACCCGGATCACCAACGAGTGCTCCGAGGTCAATCGTGTGGTCCTGGATATCACCAGCAAGCCACCGGCCACCATCGAATGGGAGTAGCTCCGGAGCGAGACGTTTCGCAGTGTTCGGGCGCTAAACAAAGCCTCCCGGCAAGCTACTCCAGGTCTGCTCGAAGCGCGAGTCGCATCAGTGATGCATGGCTCGTGAATCCATGAGGCCGCGATGGTCGTGAGGACAACAGTACGACTCGATCTAGAGGCCGACGCTGCGGCGGAGCACCTGCGCCGGGAGTGCCACATCGGTCTGGGCGAGGCGGTCAACGAGCTCGCACGCGCAGGACGTTGGCATCAACGCTGACGATCTTGGACGAGTAACCAATGCCCTCCTCGGATTGGCCATTCCCGCACGAAGCATACGAATATCCATTCGTTGCTTTCGCCGATCGAATTCAAACATCATGCAAGCAGCTCCACTTTCATGGTAAGTTGTTTCCATTAGATCGGTGGCTTAGGTGTTGAGCTAAAAGACTTACTTGCGGACGATGAAGACCGCGAATCGTATGGGTCTTTGATGGATTTCTTCGTGTGGGTAAGCCTTGGGGGCTGGGCGTTGTGAGAAGAATTGCATTGCTCAACCCCGCTGTTGTTTTCGATAAAGAGGCAAGACGGATCAGTGGATGAAAAGAAGATGCATCCTGATATCGGACTGGTGATCGCAGGCTGCGTGAAATCATATGGATCGATCCGGGCCCTTGACAGGGTTGACATGACCGTCCCCCACGGTCGGGTCGTTGGCGTGGGTGGTCTGAACGGAGCTGGCAAGACGACCCTGCTTCACACTCTGATGAGGTTGGTTCAACTCGATCAGGGAAGCATGACGCTCGACGACAAGCCTGTTGACCGGGTTGTTGTGAAAAGACGCATGGCTTTCATGCCCGATGACCTGCCTCGGCCTTCCAGGTCGATGGGACGCGAGTTCGTGGAGTTCACATGCCGGCTGTACAGGGTGGTCTGCCGTGGAATCGAGGAGCTCGCTGCGCGACGAACTCAGCGGTTGTCTTGACCAACGCTTGGACAGCTATTCCCACGGGATGCGGCGCAAGGTCGACCTGATGACTGCGGTCTTCGCGTTCCCGACATCTTGGTGATGGACGAACCATTCTGTGGACTCGACCCGGGTGTGGTCGCGGTGGCGCAGGAATTGCTCATGGAATTGAGCGGTGATGGGGTCGGAATTTTGCTCTCATCACATGACCTGGAACTCGTCGAAGAGATCGCGGACGACCTGGTGATGATAGATCACGGTCGCGTGGTGTTCCAAGGATCGACCCGTGACGTGATGGCCAGCTCCGAATCGGTTGATGTTCGTTCAGTGTTCCTGATTCTCGCCGACCGGGGATCCAAAGAAATGTGAGAAGCGCATGATATAGCCGAAAGAGGGGCAGGGATGTCGAGTGTAAAACCCGTGATCAGGCGTGCCTTCACGGGCCTGTGGGCGGGAGCTTTCGCCGTCGCGATCGGATGGTTGATAGGAGTTCTGGTCGTCTTCTTCGCCCTGAGCTCAGGAGAAGGGAAGCCTTCCTGGGGGTCAGATAGATATGGCGTCAGAGGAAGGCTTTCAGATGCTTTTCAGTCTCCCGGAGGCAGGCCTACTGATAGGTGATGGTGCGCTGCTCGGAGCCCTGATCGGCCTGCTGATTCGTCCACGTCGCCGGGACGTCACATGAGAACCCCATGTTGTGACTATCCTCGGTCCTGTTCTCGTCTCTTTGACCGCGGAACCGGGAATAGTGGCACTGGTCCTGCCGACGCTGCTCGTCAGTTTCTTGCTGGTGCGCGTTCTCGTGCGCACCCTCTTGATGGCTTCGACATGGTGTCTCTCGACCTTCGGATGATGCTGGTCGCAGCCCCACTGACCCGTCCGGCGCGTGCCCTGACGCAGATCCTCCCCGACCTGCTGGTGAGCCATGCTGTTCAGCGCGGCCATGGGGATGCCCTCCCTGCTGATTTTCGCCTGGCATCACCCGAGTATGCCGGTCATCAACGCGATCGCGTTCGGGGTGCTGGAGAACTGCCTGATTGGGGCATTGGAGAGCCTTTTCGAGGCCCTGCTGGTTCACCTCACCAGGGGATGCCTCCGCGGCCCGCGCCGGCGCCACGATTCTCATGTTGCTGGTGATCTGTGTGGTCTTGTTCGCCATGACGCAGAGCCTCAAGCAAGGCGGACTCGCCCAGCCCGGATTGATGGGTGTCGGAACACTGCTCAGGAGCGGAGGGGCCACCGGTGCGCTGATCGGAATCGGGACATTGGCGGCTTCGATGATGTGTCTCATCGCCTGGGGTTGGGCGGAGACGGTGATGGCTGACGAACTGCTGCACACTCGGCACTCCACGCTATATCTGCGGGTTCACCGGGGCTCCTTCGTGGGAGCATCGATGGCCGCCTTCTGGCGTGACGTGTCCAACCGGATCGGACTGGTCGGAATGGCCACAGTATGTCTGCTCGGTGTCTGGCTGGAGAGCCTGACCGGAGTAGGGATGGCGTTCCTGACTGTCTCAGGAGCGGGAGTGATGCTGATCAGCGCGGCGGGGCTATATGCCTATGGCGAATTCTTGGTGCTGTGTTGGCGGGTGGTTACGAGACCGCCCGCTTTGTGTTGGAAGGTTCTTGCCCGGCAACGGGTGGGGTCAGAGCGTTGGCAGTGGACTTTGGGAGGGTGCGGTGCGCGGAGGCAGTCGCGTGCAGAGTGTCGCCATCGAGATCACCTCGGAGTTCTTGGCGTGGTTCCTCGATAAAGAGCAGCCGGGTCGGTTCCAGAGCATCGAGCAGGTCTTTGTCCCATGGGGATCGGCTGACGAGCTCCCCGAGATGAGAGCGCCGCTGATAAGGCCCTGGCTCCGGCCCGGCGACCCTGAAAGTCGGAATACGCCTCCCCGCCTGCTTCACGGACAAGGTGCCGACCGATGGGATGCTCGGAACCGGGGGTTCAGCGGCGACGTTCTTGGCGCCACCTGTTGATCTCCCGCAGCCCGTCCTCGGCCAGGGAACCACCCGTGGGACGTGGCATGATGGCCCACAAAATGCAATAGATCAGGATCCCGGAACCGGCGCACATCATGAGCAGAGCGAGCACCAGACGTACGGTCTTGGATTCGTAGCCGGTCGCTTCGGCGATGCCTCCGGCGACGCCTGCGATCCACTTGTCAGAGTCTGAACGAACTACTGCCATCATTTTTTCCTTTCGTTGGTTTTCCTGTTTCTGGGGGAACGTCCGAGGATGATCATCAACCCCAGCGACCCCGCCACCAGCAGCACGCCGGCGAACAACATCTTCATGGGGATGAAGAATCCTTGGCCGAGGGCGGCCCACGCGGAGATTGCCGCGAAACCGATGATGATCACTCCCGTGACCATGGTCGGAACATCCAGCCGTTTCATGAGGGGTACTCCACTTTCACGTCGGACAAGTACCCGTCTATGAGCAATTGGATTCCCTGGGCTTCGGGATCGCGCTCCCGGGAAGCGGTGCCCTCGGGCCAGGACACGTCGATTGCCCAGGCCCGTACGTAGCGGTGGGCCGGTGGCCTCGGCAGTATGATGCGAACCTGGCTCATGGCGGTCCGCACGTGAACGAACGCGGGGCTGTCCGCGGGCAGGTGCCGGAGATCTACTACTGCTTCATCGGTCATCGTGAACTGATAGTCGAAACGCTCCTGGTCGGAACGGGCGTCAACAGAGTTCGCGGCCATTTCCACCTCGACGGTGGCAAAGGCGCCGGTGGTGCCGGCGAACATGACTGCGAGCAGCAGCAATGCCGCGGGGAGGCGACGACTGCGCACCAGTAGCCCCCAGCCGAGGATCAAGACGCCGATGACTCCGAGGACGATGGAGAAACCCAGGAGGAGGTTGTCCAGCAGATCAAACACGACGACACCGGTGGCCGTGAGGTATCCGACGAACAACACCAGCCCCGCGCCGAGCCAAGAACACTGCCCGCGTTCGGGGGGTTGGGGTTCAGGGATCTCGGGAGCGTAGAGATCCACGACGGGGAGCTGGGGCTCGGTCTCGGCAGCGGGCTGCTCCCGATCGGAGAGGGGGATGCTAGGGGAAACCGGGTGCTTGCGGGGCTCCCGCCAGCGGCGATACAGCACCAGGGCTAGCAACGGAAGCAACAACACGGAGGACAGCGAGGACAGCATCTGTGAGACCGCGGCCACCACCAGGGTGGAGCTCAGGGCGATGACGGTCCACTGGGTCCGGAGACTCCAGCTGGTGAACACGGGAAGCAGCCGGTGGATGAGGGCCTGGCGTCCGGCGCGCGGGGTCAGCAGGATTCCCCAGGCATATGCGATCACCCCCACCCCGCTCAGCG
>ERZ773076.144-NODE-144-length-39936-cov-21.749079_pt1 | contig 39936 bp, 52 predicted proteins | sample MGYA00580613_ERZ773076 | MGnify/ENA primary metagenome ERZ773076 (study PRJEB29015, sample SAMEA2738005) | human oral metagenome | biome: human oral; feature: human-associated habitat; material: dental | place: China | collected 2057 ...
CCATGCGCTTCTCGAACGCCGCAAGCATCCGCTGCAACGCGTCGATCTGCTTATCCTTTTCATCCTCACTCATACCATCATCCTATCAGCTAGTAGGAACCGGAGGCTGATACAACCACCGAAGATCAAGCGGATTCGACGGATCAGCCTCATCGTCACCCTGCGCACGGTTCCACATGTACGGGCCCTCAACGGGCGGATCCTCATACGTATTATCCATAGTCATCTCAGACCGCCTAGCGGCCTTCACAAGCCAGCACACGCGGCTCCCAGGCTCCCCATGCACAGTAAACCGCCCCATATGCACCTCAGACGCGTACGGCGACCCAGGGCCTTGACAAAACACGCCCACCGGCAAATCCGGGCGATGCAAAGCATTGAAATAGTCGGGCAGATCAACCACAGCCGTACCATCAGAGCCAACCTCAACACTGTCCCAGTACTCAACGCCCGGCCAAGGAGACTCCGTACATGAGTGCTGCAGCGCCCTATTCATAGGATCAAGCGGATGAGGAATAATGAACTGCTTATTTTTCGCGCCCAGCGGACCCCACGCATACAAGCCGCCACCAAGAACGTTAGCGACATAGCCCTGATCCGGATTAGTCCACAAAGCAAACCGCGAGTCATTCGCAGTCAATTGCGCGGTCTGTCCGGAGCCGTTAGTAGCCGTGTACATTCGCACATCGCACTTCCAGTCCCAGCTCACAGCAATAAGCGAATCGTTACCCAACAACCCGTACTGGCCTGAACGATACTTCGCACCACGCAAAATAATGAGGTCGTCTGTACACATCAGGACCTGCTTGTTCTGATAGAAACCCTGCAGGCTATCCCCATCGATCCGCAGCCCCCCCCCATTAGGCGCCCACATAGATATGTAACTAGGAGACAAGTCCATGTTCGCTACGGACTTCGTCCACGACGGGGCGTAAAATCGAATCGACGGCTCCCCATTAGCCTTCTCCTGAATCGTAATAGTCCCAGGCACCCTATAGTCAGTCCCCGTTTTACGATTAAAAAGCAGGCCGACACCCATCTTGGTGCCATCCGGGTCAACATCACGGCCACCATTGACTTTTACGTCCTGGAAAAAGCAGTTCGACCAACTGTCGCTAATGCCCACCGACCCGTCAACGCGAACGTCCCCCTTGCGAGACACAGAGAACGTGTTCTTATTATCCTCATCCCACACATCCATACCCTGAGCATTGATCAGGATACGCGGCTTAGAACCCTGAGGCCCCGTCTGGAATGTAGCCCCGGTAATCACCATCCCATCAATAGCGCCAGCCCGCACCTCATCGGCGACCACCGTATGGGCCTCAATCATGTTCGCCTTGATCTTAGCGAACTCACCCTCCTCCGCGGTGATGACGCGAGTCCAAATCTTCTGGATGATCGCCTCATTGATGAACGCGGTACTCTTCACCGTCAGCTGGTCAGTACTGATGTTCAAGAACCGCTGAATGCCCTTAGCCGCATCCACAGCCGCCTTAACATCCTGAACCGCGGCGGAAGTATCCTCCTCCCACTCCCAGCCAAAGCGGCCGTGAACAAGAGTCGCATCCGGGGCACTGTAGTTAAGATTCGGCTTCGTGTCAGGCCCCGGATACTCCTGGGGGCCAGGCCACGGAAGATACTCAGTCCTTTTAACAGCCATCACGCAGCCCTAATAATGTAGTTCACCACCACATACGGGGGCAGATTATTATGCGGATTACCCCCACCCGTGGGCCCAGCAATCAGCTCATCCAGCTGGCCAGTATCACTACCAGACGGCACCTTCCAGCCACTACCGGAACCAACATTCGAGCCCCACACAGCAACGCCGGTTTTCCACGTTGCGCCCTTTGAAATAACCTTGTGCACGTGCGATGGTATCTCGCCCTCAGTCAGCGTATGCGTACGCTCACCACCACGAGCACCCACAGCCCCCAGCTGAGCATCCCCATTCTTCACGCCAATAGGCATCCGCTCAGACATGTCCGGGATGTTGAACGTCGCCGACGACGGGGCACCATATGTCGTGCCGATAGCCTCAAACAGCTTCGGGTACACAGACCTCGCCAGCGATCGGCCGTCACACTTCAGCCAGCCGGTAGGAATATTATTCCCCGCGAACGGCAGCATCACACCAGCCGGCATCGCAGACAGGGCCGCCTCCGCCGTGTTAGTCGCCTGAACGATCCCGTTCTCAATCTGATTCAGGTGCCGCGCCAGGATCGGCGTATCCCCGTCCGGGTAATCTTTCCAGTCATCATGAGTCTTCTTATAAGGCATTATGGCGTATTCTCCCAACGTCCAGCATCGCGGTTATAAGTCAGTCTACCCCGCTTCTTACAGCGGAAAATTCTGCCATCCGGAGACACCCACAGTGTCCTACCCGGCACCCCCTCCCCAGGCGGCACAACCCAATACGAAGGATCAGCAACATCATCCGACCGCCCCATCTGAGCGAACATCTTCAGAAGCTCATCCTTCGTCGCCTTAGACAGCGCATCACCCTTCTTCAAGGCCTCACTGACCTGATCCCGGATAACCTCCGGGTCAACCCCGGCCTGAGTCAGAGTAATCGGAGCCGCCCGGCCCCAAGCCGACTCGTTACCAGCCTGATCCACAGCCTTCAACGCCACAGACAACGGCGTATTCAACGGCAGATCAGGGATAATGCACTGCCCGCCTCTACTTGCCGGCAGGCTCCCCTTCTGCACGAACGCGGCAGGCGTAGGGGCCAGCCCGTAGATGCCCACGTTCAGGTAGGACACGTCAGACGGCATGCTGGCGCCCGCCTTCGTCTTACCATCCCACGCCACCGTCAGCACGCCCTGCCTCTGCCCCAGAGTAGGGGCAGACGGGTCCGGAGGCGGCTCCGTATCCGTCGGCATCTTCACATAGAAGTAATCCGACCAATCCGAGTAGACACCATCCGAGGACTCCGCATACACATGGAACCGGTACTGCACACCCGCATCCAGGTTCGGGTAATCCATCGCATTACTGGCGGAGCTGATGTGCCACAGGCCCTGCCAGTACGAGCCGCCCTTAGGTAGGTGCACCTCATACTCCGCCTGCGCCACATAGCGGGCAATCGACAACTCAACGCCACGCACATCCGTCGTCACCGGCGCCCACGTCAGGCGAGCAGCAGACCAGTAGCCAACCCCATTCTCATTCGGCAGCACAACGCCAGCACCAACGCCGCCCTCAGGCTTCTTCGGCTTCCGCTTATCCGGCGGCTTAGTCGGGCGCACACCAGACCCAGACGTCGCCGCCAAACCAGCAATACCCTTAGTCTTCTTCGCCAGACGCGTCAAATAATCATCCAGGAGAGACCCGAACGTCACATGCCCGGACACACCGTTGGCGTTCATGGTCACGGACACCTGCTGCACGCGCATCCACTCACGCCCATCAGACCGCTCAACCCAAAGCCAATCGCCCTGCTCGTAGTGCTTCCACGGCAACAGTAGGGCGGTTGTCTGAACCCACTCCCGCTTCACGGACTGCTCAGGGTGCGCCCCGGACTTCAGAGTCCGCTGAGCCACGATCTTCGCGGTCTCTTCCTTCTCCACGCCACCAGCAGAAACCGTCTTCTCCATGCGGCGGAGGTCAGCCGGCGCCTCAGTGTTATGGAAATGCCAGACCTTCGCCCCCTCGCCCGTCACGAGGACGTCGGTGCACATGTCCTGCCAGGACTTCACCTCGCCGGCAGCCGTAGCCCCAGGCAGGCGCCATATCAGATTATTCCGCGACCTTGCTAGAACCGTGTTCGGGTTATAGATTGAGAGCTCTCGGCCCTCCCAACGGTAGTCCAGGATGCCGAGGTCCCACATGGACTTCACGACTTGCCACAGGTCGATACTCGGGTCGTAGGCGATCGTCATGATCGACGCCCATTTAGCGCCCGCCGCATCCACCGCATCCGTGCCACGCAGATCCATGACCTGCCCCCAGCCACGCGCCTTCGCAGCGTTCCACACAGACGACACAATCGCGCCCGGCGTGACAGACAAGAAGTTCCATTTCCCGTCCTTGTCCGCCCCACCCTTAGGAGCCTGCCACACAAGAGCGTGCTGACAGTACTCACTGATATGCACGCACTCGATCCGGCGCACCTCAGAGCCGTCATCCACAAGGTCGCGCTCGATCTTCACCGTGATAAACCTGGCGTCACTGGCCTCATACCAGGTCTCACCATTATCCGGGGTCCACTCCACCGCGAGTTCAACCTCGCCGTCCAGCCACTCAGCGTGCACGCCAGTAGACGGGTACGACGCCGTCAACGTGGGCATCTCCCCCACCGGCACCGTCACCGTCATCTCCGCGACATCCTTCAGTACACCAAGGCGCGGCCCCATCGGCCGGTAGGCGGCAAGCTGCATGCCCCAGTCACGGTAGTCCGTCATCAGTAGTGCCTCCGGAACTTCACCCTCGCGTTCGCGTTCACGCCCTCAGTCCTCACCCGGAAATTACCCAAAGCATCCGGAGTGAACGACCAACCACCAGGCGGCACACTCAAATCCGCGCCAACATCCGGCCCCGTAGCAGCCCACCACGTAGAACCCAGGCGCACCGTATAGTCATAGCAGTTGATCACCATATGGTACGTATCCGGCGGGATCACACCATTCCACGACAGGGAGAGCCCAGACGCCACGTCAGTGATCTTCATGATCCGGGAAGGCGTCTCAATATCAATCACGGCATCATTGATAGGCAGAGCCGAACCCACCATGAGGCCAAGATTCTTCAGATCCGCCTCAGACTCATACTCATCACGCCAGAAGCCTTCCACACCCTCGAACACGAGCGTCGTCTCGATCATGTTCTCGAAGTAGTGGAAAGCCGGCTCCACACTCGACGACAGGCGCACCAGCGCCTCTTTAGCAGTCCCCCCGGGCGGGCGGTACTGCATCTTCAACAGTCGCCCCAGCTGGCGCACAGACCTGATCAGAGCCCACCAATTCCGGTCCAAGCCACCACGGCCCTGCCCAGAATCCTGGACAACCATCTTCACCGTCACCTGGAACGGCTCCACAGCAACCGGCGCCAGAGGCATCACACCCGACCGTAGAGGCACCACGGTACTAATATTCCGCGGGGACCCGAGAGTAGGCAGAAGCGTCTCAGACGTCACGAACCAGCGGCCCGCAGGATCATCCAACGGCACACCGTTCAGGTAGTACTCAGAAGCCATCGCCCCTCCTATAGGCCCTCACCACAGCCACCACAGCCAGAATGACGCCAACCACGATCAATGCTCCCACAAGGATGGCGATCAGGCGAACACCGGCTGCGCATAGGTGCGCCGGAACCGGATCTTCGGGTTCGCCGTATCCTTGTAGCCCTTAGAGACCAGGTTGAACTTGCCCTCCGCGTTCGGGATAAGGCGGAACCCGCGCGGGTCAACGAACAGGCTGGAATCCATGTCAACGCCGGTATCAGCGAACCAGTCAGTGCCGCGCTTCATCCGCATATGCGTCGGGTCAAGCAGAATATGGTCACCGGTAGTGCCGTTAGGGATAATGCCCCGCACCCAAGACCCGGTCACCGCGCAGGAGATCTCAACCCAGTCCCTGGGGAACGGCACACTGAAGGACACGTCCTTAGCGGGGAAGTGAGACCCAGTGAACCCGGGAAGCCAACGGAACTCGGTCTCGTTCAGGACAGTATCCTCCCACACGCCGATCGCCTCCCAGGTCACACCAACCTGGACAACACCATCACCGTTCTTAATCGGGTCAGACACGGACAGGACCTTGAACAGGCACCGCGTAGCGGGCTTGTTAGACTCTTTCGCGGGCCGGACCTCCAGCCAGGTCGCGTATGGCAGCGACTCCAGCCACCGCCGGAAAGCCCAAATATCCCTGATCGTGTACGCCTGCCACAGGGTAGCCGCCTGGCCACCCACCGCGTTCATGCCCTGAGACCAGAAAGTCCCCGGAGTAGCCGCGGCAGAAACCAGCGTCCCAGTAGGCGGAGTATAGATCTCCTCCCGCACCCACCAGCGCGCATCTAGGTCGTCCGCTTTGACGCCGTTCACCCAGTAGTTCGATGGCATTATCGTTCACACCTTTCACAGACTCGCGGCAAGGCGGATACCGGAAGCCACCTTATCGCGCACAGAAGAATCTGGCTCCTGCACAGGATTATACTGGTTGATCGTCACAGACGGGCCGGCATTACGGGCAAAGTCACCGCCGGCGGGGGCCTCATTATCCACCGCCATCGAAGGCAGGCGCCCAGTCAAACCACGCAGAGACCGCTTCACAGACGGCGTCTCCTGCTCAATACCCGACACAAACCCCCGGATGATCATGCGACCAGTCGGCTTCAACAACTTACGGTCAACCGGGGCCGGACCCTTCCACCTGGGAATCATCCTCGTGATACCGCCCAGGATGCTCCGCAGTCGCCCAATCGCCCGCTGCACACCACTGATCAAACCACTGATGATGCTCTGACCAGCACTGATAAGCCAATTGCCAGCACCAGCAAAGAGACTACGAATACTGTTAGGAATATTCCGGAAGAACCCTACGACCGAGGCCGCCGCCGACCGGGTGGTATTGACGGCGCCGTTCCACATGTTATAGAACCATGTCGTCACAAACTGGGCGATCAAGGTAACGATCGTACTGATAGACGTGTACATCACCGTGAAGAAGCCCAGGATCATGTGCACCGCCCCTGAGACAACCCCGGAGATAATCGTCCAGACACCAGAGAAGGCCTGCTTCACGCCTTCCCACATCTGGGACCAGTCGCCCTTCATGAACCCAATGAAGATGTTCAGAAGACCCATGATAATGTCCAGGGCCCCACTCACTGTGCTGGAGAGGATCTGCCAGACACCAATGAAGATTTCCTTGACGCCGAACCACATGAGCTCCCAAAGGGGCTGGAACCACTGAATGAACGCGTCCAGCGACTGCATGAGCGGCATCCCGTAGGTGGTCCATGCCTCGCTGAAGAGCTGCCAGACCTGTTGGATCTTCGGCCACCACTCGTTGACGAAGTACTCTTGGACGACCTGGAACGCTGCGGTAACCTCGGTCCAGGCCGCCGTGACGGTCGTCCGGAACGTCTCACTGTTCTGCCACAGCAGCACGAAGATCGCGATCAGAGCAGCGATCGCCGCCACGACAAGGCCGATGGGGGACAGCAGGAACGAGATCGCCGTACCGATCCCCTGAATCGCGGTCACCAAGCCAGTAATCGTGGAAACGATCGGCCCGAGCACCTGCATGCCAACGAACGCGGCCACCAGCAGGTTCACAAGCTGGGGAGACTCCGCAAGCTTGTTGATCATCGGAATCAAGAACTGGTCAACGAACTTCGCAACATACGGGGCCACCTTCTCGATCGCCCCCGCAAGGCTCGTCCCCATCGCCGTCACAAGCGGCCCCAAAGCATCCAGCAGGCGCACCAGGATCGGCCCCAGGTGCTCGAACGCGGCCCCCAGGACCTTACCGACGGTCTCAGCGACACGACCACCCAGGGTGAGGATCGCGGCCAGCACATGGCTGACCTGCGGAGCACGGTCCGTGAGCGACTGTAAGCCATTCTGGAGGCCCTGGAAGAACAGCTTCGCACCATGGCCCAGGGCGGCGTTCCCGAGGACCGCAGTGAGCCCCTGGAACGCGATACCAGCAGCCGTAGCAGCCTCCGGCAACGCCACCTTCAAGTTCGTGGCAATACCCAGAATCTGGGGGCCCGTATCCTTCGCTTTCGCCATGAAATTATCCATGGAATCAGCCGCGGCCCCGAAGATCGACTTCAGAATATTCTGCCCGGTCACGCCCTTCAGGGCCTTATCGATCGCGTCAATGTTCTTCTCGACCCGGGCGAGCGTGTACCCGCCAGCCTCCGCAGCCTTGAAAATACTGCCGATGATGGAGGCGAGGTCCTTCATGATGCCCCACGACCGCTTCGCCGCGTACGCACCACGCAGGATCGCCTTATCGATACTCCCGTCCCCGGCGGCCTTCTCCGCCCACGCAGCAAACTTCTCACCCAGTTGGGTGAACCAGTCGCCCAACTGGGGGAGGTAGCGGGACCCGACCTCACCAATCGTGAGGATCCCCTGAGTGAACCCAGCGAAGCCGCCGGTCGCACGCCTAGCGCCCTCAGTCGTATTCTGCAAGGACCGCTCAAGCTTCGGCAGATGCTGACGGGTGACCTCCGCCATGCCGGCGATCCAGCCGCCCTGCACCTCGGCGAGATCACCCAGCTCACGGTGCAGCATAGGGAGAGCCTCAGACGCCAGCGCACGCACACTACCGGCAGCACGATCCCAGAACCGGTCGCCGATCGTCTCCTTCAGGTGCCCGAAATCCTCTACCACATCCTCGATATGATCCTTGGCCGTAGACAAGGCAGTAAACAGGACACCAGCCGACGTAGCCACCCCAAGGAAGATGCCCGGCAGAGCCAGGCCAGCGGGGGCGATAGAAGCGAGGCCTTTCGCGAGAGCGAGCACGTTGCCGGCGGCACCGACCATGGCGGCACCCATAGCGGCGGCAGCGGCGGCCGTGGTACCCATCGTGAGGGCGGTCTTATCGAGGTTCTTGATGACGTCCTTCAAAGACCGGCCCCAGTCCGTCAGGGCCCTACCACCAGACAGGCGACCAATATACTCCTCGACCTTCGCGAAGGCCGCATGATCAACGACTGCCTGGATATTCACCTTCCTGGGGCGAGTCAGCCACGCAAGCTTCGCAGACGCCTTCCCCGTATCCGCATCCGCATTGACGGTGACCTTCTTGTCGTCAGCAAGCTTCCTGATCTTCCGCTTCGTCTGCTCATAAGAGCTCTTATCCACGTCGGTCTTAACGCCGATGCGCTCCTCAAAACGTTTTTGCAGCGCCTTGTGAATCTTGTCCAGCGAAGCCTTATCGACAACCGGGTCAATCGCCTGAGTGACTGCGGTCATATCCCTGAGTTGGAGGCGGATGCGAGTCAGCCCCGGCTCATCCAGGCGCGGCACGATCTTCGTGCTCGCATCCTGGCGGCGAATCTGCTCCTTCACCCGCCGCATAGACAGCTGGTCCAGCTCAGGAGACACCTTAGTAGACGCGCCAGCACGCTGAAGGGCGGCACGATACTGGCGGACGGCCAGATCATCCACACGAGGGGCTACGCGCGCATCCTTGACAGAGTCATTCACGCGCCGCTTCGTCTCAGCGACAGACTTGTTGTCAACCTTGAGCTTAGCGTTTACGGTGGCCTTCAAGCCCTCAATGCGCTTTTGCAGACGCACCACGGACTGTTCGTCCAGGCGCAGTTTCACCGACATGGTCGGCTTCGCCCTCCGCAGGCGACGCTCTAGATCGATAATCTCCCGCTCATCAAGCTCCAGGCCAACAGGGATCTCAAGGTCGAGCTCGTGGCGTATCTTGCGGAGCTTCTGCCTCAGTTCCTTCGCGAACCCGGTAAGGTCCGGGGCGACCTTGACACCAAGCTTACCGACTATACCCTTAGGCATACGCCACACCGCCCATTCTTAACATCACCCTATAGACCCAAGCATAGCAGCCATGCCCATCTCATCAGACGACGAAACCGCCTCCTTACTCCCGGGAGGCTCAGGGCGAGCCGCATACTCAGCACGACGCAGACGAGCCTGCTGCTGAGCAGTCGCCTTCATCGTCAACGTGCCAATATCAGCCAAATCCGCGCGCTGACGCTCAGCATGACTCCACCCAAGCCATTCCTCACCACCAAGCAAGGTGCGGGCACGCCACATAGACCCGGGCTCATACGGCAGCCTGGCGACAAGAGCTTCTATCAGAGAAATCCGGAGCTGACAGCCCCTCGCATCTACACCATAAAGGGCGTAGAGATCGCCGTCAGCATCCGGATTATCGTCAAGAAATTTCTTCAGCTCTCGTCGCCGAGCAATTCCCCCACCCAGGCACCAACCAGCTCAATCACAGCAGTCAACCCATGGGAGCGGTAGAACTCGATGTACGCCTTCTCGTCCGTGAGGAATCCGTCTTCCAGAAGCTCTACGACGTTGGTGAGCTCGCTCATGCTCAGGTTGTCAACGTCTTCCATATTGATCGCATCGAAGAGGCGCATAGCCTGAGACGGCTTCAGGTCACGGGGGTGAATCAGCACCTCGTGGCCGGGCACGTCCTCGAGCGCCACGTCCTGAGGCTCCGCTGTCTTCTTCTCGTCTTCTGCCATTGTTCTGTGCTCCATTTATCTGGTGCGCCCCCAATTGTGGTGTGATGCCTGGCGTGGGCGGCGGGAGCACACCACAAGAGGCACCACCCACGCCAGGAGACTAGAAAGGTCAGGCGACAGTCAGCTTCGTAGCAGAGTCTGCCTTGCCCTTGCCGTTGATAACACTGATCACGTGCTGGCCAGCAGACACGGTCGGGACCTTCACCGTCAGGACAGTCGCGGAACGCTTCGTGAACGACGCGGCAGCGGCGCCAACCGTAACGCGACGCACACCGTCGAAGTTGGTGCCCGTCACGGTCACAGTGTCGCCAACCTTCGCGTTAACGGGCTTGATCTCGTTGATCGTCGGCACAGCAGTCGCCTTGCCGGTAACCTCGCGGGCGCGCAGGTAGTGGACGCTTGTCTTACCAGACGGAGGGGTCAGAAGAACACCCTTCATCTTGACCTCAGTGAAGTTCTCCTTGTCCAGGGTAGGCATGTCACCGGACAGGTTCACCTTCCGCAGGAGAATACCGGAGACAAGCTGACCCTCCACGATCACAATCAGGATCGCACGGTCCGTAGAACCGGACAGGACAAGGTCGTAGCCGTCCGTCTCCTCCACGTAGGTAGAGCCGGGGAAAGCCGTCTGGATCGTGTCATCACTGAAGGACACAGAGTTGATAGTGACGTTCGTGGTCTTCGACGCACGCGTCGAGCGAGCATTCTTACGGTCCCACGTGTCCTTAGTAGACGCGTCACCGCCGTCAGTCTCGAACTCGATCAGGTTCTCGCTGGAGGTGTCGCCAATCCACTTCCAGCCCTGAGCCTCCAGAGTCGTGCCGTCCCCGAACTCGTAAGCCCACAGGTCAGGGGCGGCGGTGTCAACGTCACCAACGTAGACGTGGCCCATGCCCGCAATCTGGATTTCCTTATCAGCATTCGCAGTGTTTGCCATGCTCATCCTTCCTTTTGAATCTTGGAGCGGGCCACGATAATGCCGCTCACCCTGAACTCAGCATAGTCCGCAGTGTTGGACTGCAGGCCGCCGAGAGTAGGCCCAGAAAGCTCCAGGTTGGCTATCCACCCGCCCGCGACCGGTTTACCGTCCCGCCACAGGCGGTTCAGGCCAGCCATGAGAGCAGTAGCCATCTCTTCGGCCTTGTCCATGCTCTCGTCGGTCACATACCATGTGACGCGCATCTTCAGGCCAGCGAACATGGGGCCGTTCTCCAGGGTGGACGTGGAGATGACCTGACAGACCAGGATTGGCCCCATATGGTTATCGACGTCAGCCCTGGTCTCTACCTCTGCCTCTGACAGGACGAGAGCCCCACCACCGTGCACAACCTGCCTAGTGGCGTCCACAATGAACGTCTGGGGCAGGAGTGGGGGGTGCTCTTCATAGATGGCCATCAGAAACCACCGTGCCTAGCGACCACGGACCGGAACGCGTTAATGCCCCGCACCCACTTGCGTCCCGCACGGCCCGCACGCCCCTGGAAGTGCCCGAATTCCGTGTGCCACGAGTAGGACACTGAATTGACCTCAACGTGGTAGTCTGTGCGCCCTTTGAACACGCGCACGGAGGAGGCGAGCTTGCCTGTACGCACGTGCTTCGCCAACTGGGCGGCCACCTCAGCCGCAACACGGGCCGCGGCAGCCTTGAACTCAGGCTGCTTAGAAGCCTCCTCAGCGATCAGCTTACGCACAGCCTTATTGTCGTAGACGACGATATCGCCGGGCATGGCTACTTGACCTCTCCGCGCATCAGGTCCACGCGCACGGTGAAGTGCGCGACCATGGGGGATGCCCCGAAGTAGCCTGGGTCGCCGGTCTGCTGGTACGTGTAGTCCAGGGACGCGGCAGGCCCCTCAAGAATCTTCACAGTCGAATGGGGCCCGCCAGGCCAACGTCCGGCGCCCATGATGACTAGCGTGGTCTCGTCCACAAGACTCTTCTCAGGGTTCCGCTTCTCGGTAGCGCTCTGCGCGCTGCCGGATGCCGGCTCGACCAGGACACCAGAGACGACATGCTTCCCTGTGGGCTCATACTTACGGCCCGTACGGCCCTCTACGGCCCGATAGGTGGTGACCTCTACCCGGTGTGGCCCGTTCTCCAGGATACGGCCTCTACGCGGCTTATACGCCTTCACCAGTACCCCCACGGGCTAACCCCACACAAGTCATTCGGAGGCGGGTCAGGCGGGCTATGAGGGGCCACAGAAGCCGACCAAGAGCCACCATTGTCTCCCCGCCGGTTCGCAAGATAGCCGTCACCAGAGAACTGCAGAGCCGACCAACCCCCGGGGTGATCACGGAGCATAGCCCACTCGGCCGGACGGAGCTCCAGGAGACCAGAAGCGATCGCCGCATTCACCGAGTACGTGTACGTGCCCTCGGTCTCATACTTCATCACCCCGCCGGCGGGGGCGCGCAGGACACGGCACACGGCCTCGGCCTCGACACGCTTCAGGACCGTCTCATACGGCTTGCGCGCCTTAGCCTTGTCTAGCGCATCAGGGATGGCGAGGAGGATAGTCGCCTCAACATACTCAAGCATGCCCTCCACGTAGGGGGCCTCGTCGGCGGCGTCGATACTCCTCATGAGAGCCTGCTCAACGTCCGCCACGCTTGCGACTGTCATACTATCCTCCTCACCATCACCTCAGGGACCGCGCCATAGGCCGGGTCAGGCCTTCTTCTTGAAGACAGCGAAGGCCTTCGGGTCGCGGATAGCCCATCCGAAGGTGGCTTCAGCGAGGAACGCGATCATGTTGGTGCGGAACAGCTCCAGGCCGAACGCGTACTCGTTAGCCTGGCGCATCTCGATGTCAGCGACGTTACCGATGACCAGGTTGTCCTTGAAGGAGCCAGCGACCATGATGGCGCTGGTCTCCTCGACCTTGGCCTTCTCGTAGCCGCCCACGGCGTTGCTGAAGTGGATCGGCAGGCCGAGGAACTGGCCAACCGGGTCAGCGAGGTTGGTGGAGGCCTGGTAGAGCGGGCGGCCCTGAGTGTCGGTCACACCGAGGATCTTGGTGCGGACGTTCTTGCGGGCGAGGAACGCGTCAACGGTGAAGTCGTCGTTAGCGCCCTCAACAGCGTCAACACCCTTCAGGACAGCGTCAAGGAGACCTGAGCCCTTAACGGCGGCGTAGTCAACGTCAACCAGGTTGGCGTTAGCGCTGATGATCGGAGTCTGGCCGGCGAGGACGGTGCCGGTGAGGGCGTCCTTGCCGTGGAGGATCGCGTTGTCCATGGCGCGGGCGATGGACTCAGACAGCTTCTTCTGCAGGCTAAGGTAGGCCATGACGGGGCTACGGCGGACGACCTCCTCAGAGAGGACAACACCGGCCGCGACCTTGATGGGCTTGATGGTCTTCGTGGTGAACGAGACCTCGACGGCGGGCTTGTCACCGCCCTCGGCGACGACGCCGGCGGTCGGCTGACCGACCGGGACGGGGAGGGCTGCGCCAGAGAGGGGGATCGGAGTGGTCTGGGCGATCGACTGCATCACGGAGCCCTTGTAGGCCTGGGTCCAGATGTTCTCGATGACCTCGGGAGGGAAGACTCCCTTGTTCTCGCCCGCGAGGAGCTTGTCTAGTGTGTGCTTAGCGGCCGGATCAGCCATATGCTTCGTCCCTTCACGTTAGAGGAGGCCGAAGAACCCGGCGGCCTGCTCTTGTAGGTTGTTCTTCTCAATCGTATCAGATCCCATAACCGGGTCCCGGGGTACTGATACGGGCTTTTTATCGACGGCGCCCTTCAGGGAAGACAGGAGCTCAAGCTTCTTCTCCCACGTCTCCTGGTCGCCGTCTAGGAAGACGCCGTACTCGTCCGTGAGGCCGGCATCTGCCAGTGCTTTATCGCGGGCCTGAGCGGTCTTCGCGGCCTCAGCCTCTTGGGCGGCTTTGTCGCGTTCGGCTCGCATTTCCTCTAGAGCTTTTTCGAGAGCTGCCAGGCGGTCCGTATCGGATTGCGGGCCACTATCAGTGGCCGCGGACGGCGCCTTATCGGCCTCGGGAGCAGGCGCCGGGTCAGCTTCCTGCGGAGCCTGCTCTTCCGTCTTCTCCATGGATGCAGCTGCTTCAGCATCGTCTCCTCCTACGAGGATGGACTCGTTCTCCGGCGCCTCAGTGTTCGCCTCGGTTGTGTCAGCCATGTTCGCGCTCCTTTCTGGCTGCCGATTTCTCGTCTGAGCGTTTCCCGCGCAGTGCCCGGTCCATTGCAGACCTGGCCTCCGCACCATGTAGGTCCTTATCGGTTACCACGCTCTTATAGGTCTTAGCATACCGGGCTGCGTCCGCCTTACCCGGCCACGCACGAGACGTAAACACAGGCACCACAGTGCACCGGTCCCCGTAATGGAAAGCGAAACCGGCGGTACCCTGGCTCTTGTACACGGGGCCGCGGGCTGCGAGCATCGCACAGAAACCACACGGGCCACTCTTGCCGGGGTGCACGACGCGAGCCCACGCGAACACTCTCGCGATGCGGCGGCTCTCCTTGTCAAGCTTGTGTTCAGAAGGAGGGTCCTCGACTGCGATCGGGGCGTGCTTCTGGATGGCCGCCTTCATGGCTGGCTCTTTATCGACCTCGCCGATCGCCCTGTCGATCCTGTCGGCGATCTGGTCGAACTCGTCGTCTAGCATGCGCCTACGCCTGGCCCGGCGCTGCTCTGGAGTCTCCCAATCCTCCTCGTCTAGGGAGCCTGCCTGCTTCTTGGGTTTCCGGCCTTTCATCGCCCGGTACGGGTGCTCGGCCTTCTGGGTCTTGCGGGCCTGTTCGCGCTCTTGGCGGGCGGCCTCCTGTTTAGCGGCTCTGATGGCTTGCTTGCGGATGTCCTCGGGGAAGTCCTGGAGCTGTTTCTCCACGTTCTCAGCGTGCTCCACAGCCCCATCAGGGTCCGGGGGAGCAGAGCGGGCAGCAAGGGCCACCGTCTGCCTCGCAGAGCCCTCCACATGGTGCACAAGAGCCCTCTCGAGCTGCTTAGCGCCAGCCTTAGACAGGCCTCCGGGCGTCTCCCGGATAGCCCGCCTGACAGCCTCAGGCCTGTACGGTGGCGGTGCCGGCACCCAGGCCTCATCGAACCCACGCCTACGCGCCTGGCCCCTCATGAACAAGGACGCAGCCGCCCACGCCTGATTGCGGGCCTCGTTGGTGACATCGTAGATAGTGTCCACGTAGCCGACCGGCTCAACCGGCGTGGCCGGTAGTGTTGACGTCACCAGGGCGAGCCGCCGCCGGTATCGGCGGACGATCAGGTCCATGAGGAACCGGAAGAAGCGCTCCGTCACCGCCGCCTCTTCTCACCCTCACCGGCATCCTGCTTGTTGTCGGCGTCCTCGTCGGTCTCGTCTGCGGGCTCTTCCGGCTCGGGCATGTCAGCGATGCCGGCGCCGGCCATGGCGTCTACTTCCTGGGAGCGGGCATCCTCGCGGGCGCGCTGCTGCGGAGTCAGATACATGAAATCTCGCGTCGTCTGATCAGACAGGACACCCTGAGACTGAGCCTGCAGGGCCGCGGACATCATGCCAGACGCAGACGGCGAAGCGGCGTCACGCCATTGCACTTCAAGGCTTGTCGGGGACTCGAGGTCCTTGCCGGACATGGCGCAGATCGTGCGGGCTACCTGCTCAAGCGTGTCAGCGAACATGCGCTGCTTGTTCTCGGCCCTAGCGATCAGCCTGTCCTTGGCGACACGCAGAGCCTCCGCCGACGTCGGGTTGGAGTCAGTAGAAACGCCCATCATTGACGGCGGGATACCGGTCATGGCACTGACCTGCAGGGCATAGCTCTTGTAGACAGTCTGAATCGGAGTCAGATCGGCGCCGGTCAGCTGTTTCAGGTCTGATCCGGCAGGGGCGGCGAAGAGGTTGCCGATGTAGGACTGCATGAGGTCGGGCTGCGAGTCCAGGATGTCGGCAGAAGCGTCACCGATGAGCATGCGCAGAGGCCAGGCGGAGACTTCTTGGGCGACCTGGAGGTTTGTGAGCGTCCTAGAGGCGGCATCGATAATGGGCGCCAGCTCGGCGATGTCGCTGCGCCCGTACTTGTCTTTCAGGCGCGCCCGGTTGAACATTGGGACGATCGAAGGCCCCCATGAGTCAAGGCGGCCCCGGCCGACAAGCCACTGACTGGCCTGGTCGGACTTCGCATAGAACGTGACGCCGTCGGGCGTGTAGTAGGTGGCGCCCACGGTCTCGGAGTCGAGCCGGTAGACGGCGATCCCCTCAACCGTGTTGCCCTGCCAGTCTTGGCGTACGCGGGCGTGCTGTGCATCTAGGACGCGCACGTATGGGTACTCTGACTCGTCGTCGGGCGGGGAGAGAACCCAGTATGCGGCGCCAACGCTGATAGCCTCACTGGCAGCAAGGTTGAACTGGGAGTCCATGTCGTTGTGCTGCCAGACCTCTTCGATCCAGTCAACGCACTCCTGGTCCGCCTCCTCGCTGGTGATGAAGCCGGCGGGGATGAGTACCTCTGTGAGGATGTCGGTGCTCATCTTCGCCCAGGGGGCTTGGACTTCCAGGAGGCGGGCTTTGGGCGGGAGGGAGACGCCGAGGGCGGAGACTCGGGAGCGGCCCTCATAGTAGGCGTCGTAGCCGCCGCGGGGGCGGAGCCCGCCGGACTCGAAAGCCCGGATCATTTTCTCGAAGCTCACAGGTACGACCTCCACTGCCCGACCGGCTTATTGCGTTCGGCCCACTCTTTAGACGATAAGACTGCCCTATAAAGCATTCTAGCACCGATCATGCAAACCGCTAGATCAATCTTCTTCGGCGACTTCGGAGATTCCTTCTTCACCGAGAAACGACCCTTGTACTCATTCACCCGACAGTTAGACACATGCTCGCCAAGGTCTGCAGACCCGTCATGGGTGAACGCCTTCTGCTGGATCTCGTCGTACGCCGTCTCCGCCGCCTCAGCGAACTGGTAGGCGTGAGACCTCATGTCCCAGGCAACCAGGGATGCGGACATGCCCTGACCCCGCACCGCTGGCAGGATCAGCCGGTCACCGTACTCGTCCGGCCACGTCGTGCGGGTGAAAGATTCCCACTCGCGGACGTCAGCCCAGAACGCCACCACGTTGTATTCGTCGAATACGCGGCGGATCGCAGAATCCACCTTGTGGACATTGATGGTGCCGGACGACTTGTCTGGCCCCCAGTGTCCGAGCTTGAAGATGTGCCCATCCGACATGCAGCAGCCGACAAGGGCCGTGTGGTCGTTGGAGCGGGAGCCGTCGAAAAACATGACGATCTCCTCGCCAGGCTCATCACCATCGTTCTTCCGCACGACACGGTCCGCGTCCCTGAGGAGGGTCCACTCTTCCAGGGGCACCCATGCGTTGTCGGCGGCCGAGGGGCGGTTGAGGAAGAACCTGTAGGAGCGGGACTCCGTGTACCTGGGGGACCAGATGAGCGCCTTCGTCGCCTCCAGATCAACCCACGGACACCCCTCGTAGACGAACTCAAGGGCCTGCTGGAGAGGTATCTGATGCTCTGGGGGGTCATCCACTAGGGCCGCGTTCGGAGGCGCTATACGGGCATCGTAGAGAATCTTCTTCGTGTTCCGCGATCGGCCCTCTTCCTGGAGGACCCAGTCCTCGAACGTCGATTCAGCGGCACTGGATTCGCCGGGCACCCAGGCGTTACAGGTGTGCAGTGTCCGGGCTCCGGTCTTGGCGGCGTTCTGCTCGATCGTGTTCATCAGCTCCGGGCCACCGTTAGACGGGACCCAGTGCTCCAGCTCGTCACAGACCGTGAACGAGGTCTCCCCACCCTCGATACTGCGCGACGAGGACGCCTTCTGCTCAAGCTGGTCACCAGACGCAGAATCCAGGAATGTCTTGCCGACCGTGAGCCCGTACCGCTTGGATAGCTGGGAGCCTTTGGCTGCGAAGGCGCGCACCATGCGCATCGTGTTCTTCGTCTGCTGCTCGGACGTCGCCACGACCTGGATCCAGGCCATCGGCATCGTCTTGCCCTCCACGCCGAACGGGGACGCGTCATCCCACCGGTCGAACCGGCAAGGCCCCAGCAGCTCAAACATAGACAAAGCGGCGGCGAACGGGCTGTTGTGGGTCGGCTTGAGGGTTGCGCCTACGAGGTAGGTGCCGTCGCCGTCCACACTGATACAGCGCCCTAGCTGGTCGGGGGCGCGGGTGATGCTGCGGATCGTGATCGGCTTCCGCTTCTGCTCCTTGACGCGCTCGGCCTTGCGAGGGAGGGTGAAGAGCCGTTGGTGCTTGTAGGGCTTGAAGGCAAGCCGGTACCGCTTGCCTGCGACGCGCCCGTAGAGCTTCGCATCCGACTCCTTCACATTCACGCGAACACCGAGCGTACGAAGCAGCTGGGCGAACTGGTAGGCCATCTCCTTGCGGACGGTGCACCACTCAGCTGACCCGTTCTTGGCCACGTACCCATTCGAGTCCAGGAGTCCCTGCGCGAGGGCAAGCCGCTGCTCCGCGGACGAGTACAGGTACTCCTCCGGGATGTGCTTACGGCCCAGGACGCGGGCTGAACCCAGGTCGGCCGACCCGCCGTAGAGCCTCCCATGGCGCCGCTCGCGGCCGAACCAGACGTAGAGAGTGCGACCATGAGCCACTGTCACGCTAGTGAGGTAGCCAGCCGCCTGGAGAGCCGCGGACACGTGCTCCTCATCCTCGTCCCAGCAAGCGATGTTACTACAACGGGACGATCCATCACCGAGCCAGCAGCCCAGCACGTACGGGTCCATCGGGAGATCGCGCTCCGGCATCTCCAAGACAGGCTGAGGGGGCAGTGCATACTTGGTGACGTCTGGGCGAGTGCACTTCGAGGACGGCGAGAGAGGCCGCTTGAACATGAGGCCACTATCCAGCATGTCCACGACACTCTTAGTGACGCGCCGCCGCTTCGACTTGCCCACAAACTCGTCAACGACGAACAAGTGCCCGCCAGAGAAGGTTTCAGTGACGCCGTCGGAGAAATGGACATCCCACAGGTCGTAGTCGTCTCGCTCCTCGTGAAGCTTGATGACCGTGGTGGGCTTGCCGGACGCAGAATAGATCCGGTCGCCGACCTTCAGCCGTCCGTGAGTGCTCCACCCATTCACCGTCAGCACGGGAGTGCCGTGGGTTACAGCTTTCCCCGATCCCTTGCTCAGGCGCCTCACGGCCCAGTTGTAGACCCATGACCCGTCCTGGTTCAGGGCGTACAGGTGCATCAGGAACTCGATCTGCTGCGGTGTAGGCGTGAAAGCCTCCCCGGCCCTAGCCCCGTTGGGCTGCTTCAGGTTGTCGATCATCCAGGCAGCAGCAGCCAGCCCAAGGGTCTTCTCTGGGAGTTCCCTGGGCATAGTGATCAGCCGCTCACGCGGCGGCGCATCCCATAGAGGGTCGATAGCAACGTGCTCCATTACTGCTACCGTCCCCTCGTTAGCTGGTCTTGGCGCGCTTCGCCAAGAAGTCCTCCATCGCCACGATCCCCGCAGACTTCTCAGGCTCCGCGGCCGTGTCACGCTCGATCTCGATAGCGGCACGACGCCGGTCGCCCTCAGTGAGGAGGAGCGTCGAAAGCATCTGGTTCAGGGCGCCGCGCATCATGGCGGAGCGGCTCTTGCTGTACTTGTAGGCGCTGATCTCGTCGCAGGCGTCGTAGAGGAGGATCCAGTCCGACGGCTCGTAGTAGATCGTGTACTTGGAGTCCTTGACGGACTGGTAGAGGCCCCGCGCGATCGGGTGCCATTCAGGGTCGGCCGCCGGGGGCTTGATAATGCCGTCTTTGACGACGACGCGCTTCACTCCGGCATGCGCCTTCCTGGCTTTGGTGATGCGGTGGCCCTGGTCGGAACGTTTGGGGATTGGCCCGCGGGTGCCCATAGGTACTCCTCCTCATTGGAACGATTTCTCACAGTATACCCGGATGCTTGCCGGGTGGCCTGTGCTGTCTGCGCTGCTTTGCCCACCCGTTAGCTCGGCGGGCGGCGTGCGCCTGCCCCGCCGTCCGCTGCATATGGTGCAGCTGACACAAGAGGCGCAGATTCCAGAGCTCATGCGGCCCCTGCGGGTCGATATGGTCTACATGGTTGCCGGGGGCACCACAGAACGTGCAGCAGCCGGCGTCGCGGCGGATGACGGCCTCCCTGATCTTCTTCCAGTCCCGGGGGAGCTCGTCGCGTCGTCTTGACTGTCTGCTCCACATGTGTCTATAGTTCCTTCCAAGAGCGATGCTCCGGGGCCGCAACCAATTCTTCCTCTCGTTGGTTGCGGCCCCGTTCTATGCCCATCGCGACGATGGCGGCGCGGTTCAGTCCTCGAAGGCCATACTATCGCGGGCCCGATTGAGACGGCACCCGCCAGTAGGCCCCTGCCGATTCTTCGCAACCTTAATGTCAAGGACCTCCTTGTTGGGCTGCCCATCAGGGCCTTCAGGGCAGGACAGGAGCATGATGACGTTCGCATCCTGCTCCAGGGCCCCCGACTCGCGCAGATGCGCCATGGACGGGCCAGAACCCTCCGCGGCCATCCTATTCAGCTGAGACAAGGCCAGGACAGGGCACTCCAGATCCCCAGCCATGATCTTCAACTGCCTACTGAAATCAGCCACAATCTCGTGTCGAGGACGCCGATCCCCACGAGGAGAGGACATGAGCTGCAGGTAGTCCACGACAATCATCCCCAGGTCACCGTGCTGGTGCTTGACAGCGCGGGCGTGAGCACGAACATCGTCGATCGTCACACCGGAACGATCATCCACACTGATCGGGAGAGCCGCGATCTCGGTAGCAGCCCTCACGGCGTCGTCACGCTGCGCCTGGGTGAGGCCACCGGCGATGACATGCCGGTACGGGGCCCGCAAGCGCACGGACACGAGCCTCGACATGACTTCCTGGCAGCTCATCTCCAGAGAGGAGATCGCTACCGGCTTCTCCACAGCCACCCCTAGGGCGGCCTGGAGGGCGATAGCGGACTTGAAACCACCGGGGCGGGCACCAGCCACATAGAGGCCACCGGGACGCCACCCATCAATCAGACGGTTGATCTGCTCCCACGGGGTGGCGAAGAAGCCGTCCTCACCGTCCAGCCAGGACGTGAACGCCCCAAGAAGCGCATCACCCTGGGTGCCTGCGCGCCGGTAGACCTCCCCAATGTTGCTCCAGAGGGAACGAACCTCGTGGAGGATGTTCTCCGGGGTCTCGTTAGCGCCGAGGAGCTGGCCTACGCGGGCGTGGGTCGCCTCCATCATCCGCTTTGTGTAGGAATCCTCCAAAGCCTGGACGTAGGTGTCAACAACCACATCGGCGGCGGCGGGAGCCCAATGGATCAGATCGAGCACATAGTCCTCGTCGATCGTCGCCCGGTCCTCCGGGGCCAGACGGTCCAGGTTCGCGGCCAGGACGGTGGCGTCCAGGCGGCCCAGCTCCTTCTCAAGCACGTTACACAGGGCCCATAGGGCGATGTGCCTGAGGTCGGCGAACATGCCGACGTTCACGCGCTCCTTGAGGACGTCATCAATTGAGTCCAGGTTGAGGAGACGCATGCCCAGGAGGGCCTTCTCAACGTTATCCACTGTCGTCACTTGTCTGCTCCCGTCAGATCGTCGAAGAACTCTCCCGTGGCCCAGCCCTCAATGAGGGCCTGCTGTCCGGCTACGGTCACCTGTGGAGTGACCCGCTCCAGGTCGCCGGAGGCTGTGGAAACGAAGTGGATGCGGGCCCGAATGTAGCCCTTGTCGATCGCCCACTGGGTCGGGTGATTCCACATGCGGCCCAGGCGCTTGCAGAGCCAGCCGTGCTTACGGAGCCACCGGAACAGGGTGCCGGAACCGATGGGGGTGCCTGCCTGGGTGATGAGGGCGGCGACGTCCTTCACGAGCAGGTCAGTGTCGTGCCGGCTGGCTGCGCGGCCGAACAGCGTGTACGGGGCATCCTGGGCGGCCTGTGCTTCCAGGGCCGCCTTAGCCTCCCGCTCCTCCTTCAGGGAGGTGGCTAGCTGGATAATGAAGTCCGGGTCCATGAGTGCCTTCTCTGTGGCCTCTGGGGTGAGGTAGCCGCCACGCTTGCGGAGGCTGGGTAGGACCTCGCGCGTCACCCACCGCTTGAAGGCCTGCGCTTCAGGCTTTCGGGACATGAAGATGACCTCGTACAGGCCGGGCTCCGACGTGATGGCGGTCTTGCGCACCTGCCCTCTCGCATTCTGAGACTCAGTAATACTGAGGGTCACCGGATCGAGCCTGCGAGCAACCTCGGACGAGTTGCTCAGCCCGAGGACCTTACAGAGATCGGAAAGGACGAACCAGGGATCGCCGTCCGGACCGGTGACGGTGCGGATCTGGTGATCGTTGTAGGTGAACGGGATGATGCTGGTGGTTTCCACTGGGGTTATTCCTCTCATTTGCGGGGTGTCGGTTGAGTGCCGGTCCAGGTCGGTCGTGGTATCATTCATGCTGATTCCTTTCAGTCGGGTAGCGCCCCGTTCCCACCCTCCGGGAGCGGGGCATTCTCATTGTCAGGTCAAAAACCGGTCCGCATCATAGGTAGACATCCCGTCAGCAGGATCAGCCTCCAGCCCGACGGGCCCCATATCGGCCTTCATAGACGCCCCCAGGTCAGCGAACAGGGACCCACCGTCATCAGGGACGGTGTCGTCCTCGTCGGCCCCCGTAGCAGGCTCCTCACCCGGGACAGGCTTCCCCAGGCCACGGAACACGGCCCGCACCTCCTCAGGCGCATACTTATCGCACTCAAGGCCGAAAATATCGATCAGGGCCGGGTACTGCACGACCGCAGCATCAGGAACAGCAACGCCAGAGCGCATGCGCCGCTTCGCCGCCTTGACAGCCCCCTCGTCGCCCTCAGCGGCAGCCTTCCAGGACGGATACACATCCTGCTCCGACAAAGGCACACGCGGCCCCTCATCGAAGTACACCTTACCGACCTCAGGCTGTGCCGGCGCCGGCGGGACGGTCTCCCAGAAGCCATCGGACAGGAAATTCACCGGCGACTTCGTAAACTTCGCCCGCGCAACCGGGTCCTTCTCCCGCATCCGCGTCTCAACATAGTCGCGGGTCTTCTCAAGCAGCCTCTCCGCCCTAGCACGCATCTCCCGGGGGTCGCGGTCCTGGACCACGCGGAGCCAAGCCTTCTCCACAGCGGCACCCTCAGCGGGCTTCACACGCCCGTAGACGGCCTTGAACTCCAAGAACAGAGGATTACTCACGGCAGCCCCATTGGGCGCCTTACGGGGCTTCTGTGGAGGCTCAGGAGGTGCCTCCGAGGGCTCCACTACGGGCGAGGAAGGGGCGGCAGGCGACTCAGGGGCCGCAACGGCAGGCTCAGAGAAAACAGGCTCCTCCACTAGAACCCCCTCCGCCTCCGCCGAGACGACAGACGAAGCCCCCCGCTCGGAAGCGTCAGGAGAATCATCAAGATCACCCTCCGCAGGAGAGGCCTCCGCAAAATCCGCGGCAGGACGCGAACCGGGCACGCCAGCGAAGCGCTCTCGCAGCTCAGGAGAATCAAGCGCCAACCAGTACGTGTTAGCCGTCCGCTCACGCCCCTTACCAGGACGCTCACGATAATTCTCCTCAACACGGACAGCCCCGATCTCCTTCAGCTCACGCAAAGCCCGGCCAATCGTCGCCACACTCAAGCCCGTACGAGCCGAGATCGCCCGGCGTGTCGGGAAGCAGCTACCCGACGCGCCAGCAACAAAAGAGTTCAAGCCCGCATACAGCACGCGGGCGGCGGGGCTGATATCGGCCGTCAGCACCCATAGCGGGATGCAGGCGTAGGGGGTACCGAGCAACGTCCGCTCGCTCGACCGGCGGCGGGGCTTCCTTTCTGCTATAGTAGGCACCACGGTTTCCTTTCTGGGCTCTCGAGCCCGGTCGCCCGCCCCGGTCTTGCTCGTCGGGGCGGGCACTTTCGTATCTGCTGGGGTCCGGCTGGCTCGAAGGAGCGCCTCCGGATGCCCCGAGCATACCACGCTCCAGGTGAAGCCTGCGCCCACCCTGAACCGCCCATCTCCCAACGGGGGGTAGTATCAGGATGATCAACACCAGGGGGTGGTGCACGAGACGATCGGGGGGGTGGTGCACGAGACGATCGGGGGGGTGGTGCACGAGACGATCGAGCGTAATAAGAGCCAAGAAGAATAAGAGCCAAGAAGAATAAGAACTCTCTCCCCTCCCTCTCTCAAGACGCACACCACCGTCCACAACACTCAAGCCTCAGAGAGAGAAAAAATCTTCAAACCTTCAACCAACAATCCAACACTCAACCAACCACCCATCCCTCTCGTCTCTCTCAACCTCCTAGCTCTCTAGGTGGACACGCGGAGGCCACCCAACAAGAACGGCACAGCAAGCGTCCACACCTCAGGCCGTCTCAATAGCAAGGACGAAGGAAGGCCGACTCTCAAGCAAGCTCTCTGCCTGTCTGGTCGTCCATGGATCTCTCTCCTCCCAAGCCTCTACCCGAGGAAGCTCTGTGCGTGACGGACGGCCTTGGGCATAGAGCTTCCTTCTCTGTCCTTGCTAAGAGAGTTCCATCAGCTTGCTGGTGGTCGTTCTGGGCCTGTTGGTGCTGCTTGGGAGGAGGTTCGTCGGGGCCACTTCGTGACCCCTCCTCACCTCCTAGACCCAGCGACCTGCTCGGATCATGCTCTCAGGCTTGCTGTAAGGCCCCTAGAAGCGACGAAATGGCCTCAGTGGTACTCCCGTATGGGTCGGCTCGTTTTAGGCTCTCAGATTGGCTTAGAAGAGCTCGGGAGCTGACAGCATCGTCAGGGCGCTCATCTTCGTCCTTGCTTCTTCCTCACTGAAGACAGCTCTCGCCTTTGCTGGATGCGGGCCTTCGGCCCCGTAGGAAGCTCCGCTACGCTCCGCTTCCTGCCCCACCCCCCAAAGTTCCGGTCCACCCCCCTCCCCACAACACCCCCTCAGAGCCACGCAGAGGCCCCTAGAACGCACGAAACCGCCCCGCCAGCACCGGAGTACCAGCGGGGCGGTTTCAGGCCCTCAGAATCGCTTACACGCAACCAGTCACGTGAGCTTCTTCGACGAATGAAGACGCACCCAAGACTTCGCGCCACCCTTCCCAGGCGAATACGACACCCACCCAGCATCCTCCAACGCCCTCAACGCAAACTTCACCGTAGACGGCGACAGCCCCAAACGAGCAGCCAACTCACGCTGCGACAGGATCGGCCCCTCGCAATCATCCGGACCCGACAACGCGCCCCACAGGTAGCAGAACAACAAACGCTCCCGCGCAGTAAGAGACGCATCACACACCACCTGCATGGGCACATGACGATAAAACACTGGAAACTCCTCTCAAAGTCCAACAACTTGACAGACCCCAACCCTACCCCTACCATCACACCCATGCAAACCATCACCCTCCGCCACACCACCACCCACACCTACGAAGCCTGGCTACCCAACGGCGGCCACATCACCTACACAGCCACCCTCAAACGCCCCACCTACCAAGTCACCCCCCAACACCTCATCCGCGCAGGCCTCACCGCCCAACGCATGCGGCGCCGCCCACAACTCCCCCCACCACAACCACGCAACACGCCACACCAAACCATCGTCAACGGCCAACAAGTCACCCTCCGCCCCGACCTCCTCACCCGCCTCCTCAACCACCTCAAATGAGACAAAACAAACCACTCACACGCACCCGAGACCCACAAGACACCCACCCACTCCGCGGCTGGTACACCATCACCGGCCACGAATGCCCCACCTGCCACAACCCAATCACCCCCATACCAGGAGAACCACCATGGCACCCAACATGCCCCCCACCCACCACCAACTCGAACAAGCCCGCCAACACCTCACAGAAGCCCTCAAAACACTCGACACCACACCAGACACACCCAACACCACAGAAACCCTCCTCCGCGAAGCCCACAGAGAAGCCAACCACTGGCACACAGTCGCCAACCGACTCCAACACGACAACACCATCCTCCACCACATCATCACCCGCCTCACCCACAAACTAGACGCCGTCGGCGCCCACACAGACATCACCCAATACACCAACCACCTCACCACCAAGGCAGGAGAACCCCGATGACCATCATCAGCCTCGAAGGTATCGACGGCGCAGGCAAAACCACCATCATCCCCCACCTCGCACAACACCTCATCAGCCAAGGACACACAGTCCACACCCACGCCCTACCAACCCCCCACGGCCGCCGAGAAGCACAGCGCTACCCACAAGGCAGCACCGCCTGCGCCCTCGCCTACGCCACAGACATGGCCCACTTGTGGGAAACCACAATCAACCCCGCCCACCAGCAAGGACACACCATCATCCTCGACCGCGGCCCCCTCTCCACCGTCGTCTACCAATCCTCCGTCGGCAACCTAGACATCCTCGAGGCCTTCCGCATCGCCAAAATGGGATGCCTCAACCAGTGGCCAGACCTCACCATCCTCCTCGACATCCCACCCCAGGAAGCACACCGCCGGCAGGTGCAGCGAGGAGGGGCCGAACAGGACAAACTAAAGCTGGCCGCTCTCCGTCGCCGCTACCTCGACGCCGCCCCAGGCATCCCCGGCGCTCTCCGGACCGAGTTCGTGAGGCACGACGAAGAGCCGAGCGAGGTTGTGGACGCCGCGTGTGGGGCTGTGGATAAGTTCTTGGCAGGCCTACCCGTCCAGTGACTAATCTCACGCTCTAGATTAGGGTCTCCGGCTTGACATTTGGGCGGGGACCCTACTTATGTCAGCTAAGGGAACCTGCACGCAGACAGAGCGCCTATTACGCGTAGCGGCGCACATTTGGGGGTGGGGGGGGTATGGCCCCCCGTTCTGCGGTTTTTGGTGTTTTGTTGCGTGTTTTGTTTTGTGTTTTGTTTTATGGTGTGTTTAATGTTGTTGTGGTTGGGTTGGGTGTGTGGTGGTTGTGTGTGGTTGTGGATATCTGTGTGTGTGGTTGTGGGTTGGGGGTGGGTGGGGGTGTGGATAACTTTGGGTGGGGTTGTGTGTTGTGGTGGTGTGTGGGTGTGTGGTTTCACGTGGAACGCTGTGTGTGGTGGTGGTGTGTGTCGGGTGTCTGTCTTGCGTCTGGTGTCTGGGTTGTGTTCGTGGTGTGGTGTGTGTCGGGTGTCTGGTGTGTGTGAGTGTCCTGTGTTGTGTGAGGGGGCTGGGGTGTGTTGGGTGTTTGGGTTGTGTTCGTGTGTTGTTGTGTGTCAGGTGTCTGTTGTTGGGTTGGTGTCTGTGGGTGGTTGAGGGTTCAGGGGCCCGTTTGGGTTTTGGGTGTTGGGGGGGTGTTTGTAGCAGTGTGATGGGTTTCATGTGGGTTGGGGTTGTGGGGGAAGGTGGGGGTTGTCTGATGTTGTGTGGGACCTAAGTCCTGGGCGTTTGTCCGGTCTTTTCGTTTTTCGACGGTTGGTCTGTTCGTATGTTGGGATTTTTCCTCGACTTGGGGTCGGGAAACGTGGTTGATCGACTGGTCGTCGGTTGTGTGGCTGGCGCGATTCTGCGGGAAAGTCGGGCTGCTTATGGTGGGGGCACAACTCCATCCATTCATCCCCTACCTGGAAGGAATCCACCATGAACACCGACGCTCTCCTCTCCCTCGCCCGGGTCACCTGCCCCGTGTGGACTCTCTGTGAGGGGGACCTCGATCAGTGGACGATGCGGACTGAGGCGGGCGTGAACCTGTCTTGCCGTCGCTCCACGGGTGTGTGGTTCCGGCACGTGCCTTGGGGTGGCTGGGAGTCGATCAGTGCTGATGAGGCGGCTGCGTTGTTGCAGGCGTGAGGTTCTGGAGGGCTGCCCCCGTTGCGGGGGTGGCCCTCTTTTTTTGCCCTATTGGTTGAAGGTTTGATTGTTGAGGGTTTGAGGGTCTCGCGTGTGGGCGCCTGAGGCGAAGCCTCAGGTGGTGATGGGTGGGTGGGTCGGGTGTGGATGACCCTCTGTGGGGCGCTGGGAGGCCGTCTGGGGGCCTTTTGGGGGTGCCCCTAGGTGTGGGTACGGGGGTGGGGGTTTGAGGCGCTCAGATTGGCTCTGGTGGCCCTCGCGCGTGCGCGTGTGTGTGCGTGCGGTAGGAGCTGGGTTGGGGTGGGGTTGGTTATGGGTTGGGCTGGATTGATGCGTGACGAGCGCCACGTAAGTTGGGCTTGACGTGGGGGTGTCGGGGGTGGCTAACATGTAGCCATAACTTCACAGCGGCACCGACAAGAGAGGAACGGACAGAACCCCGACGGCACGGGCCGCACACGCAGCTTGAAAACTCAACAGAGATGAGCCAACAGATAGGCCGGACCAGAGTGAACGCGCGGGTGCAACTCCCGCCCCGGCCACGACACGCATGACCACACCAAGAGAGAGGAGCACGCCATGCCAGTCACGATGCTCTCCGGAGCCACCCTCACCGTCCTCGTCCAAGCAGCCAAGCAGAAGATGGACCCGTTCGATCTTGCCCTCCACTGGTCGCAGGGCACCAACTGGGCTGTCGAGTCTGGGGTCCTCGGCGACCTCGAGATGCTCGCAGAGACCGGCCGCCTCGACCGCCACATGGAGGCCCTCGCATGAAACGCGCCGCCAACATCCTCGCCGGCACCGCGGTCGCCTCCTGCCTCCTGGTGGTGGTGACCGGCATGTACCCGCTCGCCTGGGGTGTGGCCATCCTGGCCGCCGCCTCACAGGTCTGCTACTGGAGGGCGGAGCGGTGAGCCCACACGACGCGTGGCGGGCCACCGCCGTCTTCCTGGCCGCGGCTACCGTGGTAGCGTCCCTGGTCCTGCTCCTTGCGGGCGCATGGTCGTGGTGGCCGCTCCCGGCATCCGTAGCGGTCTTGACGTGGGGGGCTGCAGCGACCGCCTCCCTGTACGAGCACGACCTGCGATGGTACGAGGATGAGAGGAGGTGACCGCCCAATGTTTCTGAGCCCCAGCATGTTTAGGCGTCCCGTGTGGATGCCCCGCTACCGTCGCGTGGGTTGGAGCTACTGCTGACCCACAGCAGCCCCGAAGGTCGTAGGGCCGGTTCGACTCCGGCCCGGGGCACGGCCCAGCCACACACCGTGGCATGGGTACACAGAGAGGAAACCAGAAATGTTCACCACTACCGAGAAGCTCATGGGCGCCGGATCGGGCATCCTGCTCGCCGTCTCCGCCCTCACCGCAGCACCCGCCCTCGCCGCCGAGGCAGGCCAGGACCTCACCCCCGCCGAGCAGTGCGTACAGGACGTCGCTGAGGGGCGCCTGCCTGAGGACACGGACTGTGGGTACACGCCGCCGCCGATGGCGCCGGAGGACCGCCCCGACTGGGCTAGGGACCTCGACGGCGTATGGGACGGGGGCCGAGCCTCAACGGAGCCCGGCCCCGGCGGCCGTACCGCCCGCGATCTGCTCCCCGCATGCGGCCCCTCCACCCCGGTGGGTGATCCTTGCTGGAGCGAGGTAGCGCAGTCCGTGGTCTCCACCTCCCCTGATGGCACGACCGCCTACATCCTGCCTGATGGGCGCATCATGGTGGTGCCTCCGCAGGCCGCCTACGACGACAGTGACGAGGCAGAGGCGGCCCCGGCTAGCGGCGAGGTGGATGCGGTCACTGAGACCGTGCTGCCTGAGGCCCGCGAGGACGCCCAGGAGGACGCCGACGAGGGGGCTCCCGTGCCTGCCTGGCTCCAGGGCCAGGACGACGCCACCGAGCCCGCTCAGGGCGCCCAGGAGGACGCCACCGAGGGCGCCCAGGAGGACGCCGACGAGGAGGACGCCGACGAGGACGGGGAGGTCCCGGAGGACAGCATCCCGGCCGGCACCCCCGCCTGCACCGTAGAGGACGCCAGCGAAGGCCCCGCGGATTGTGTCTGGGACGACGGCAGTGGGGACATCGTCCACAACCACGCGGACGGCACCTACAGCACCTACCCGCGTGCCGAGGCCTCCCCGGCGCCCGCCGGCACCCCTGAGCTCGCCCACACGGGCATCATGTCCTGGGCGCTCGCCGGCGTGGCCGCTGTCTGCACTGTCATGGGTGTGGGCATCTACCGCCACTGGAGTCGCGCCTGACCGCACACCACACCGCCCCCGCCCACCGGGGCTGTCCAGTGGGCGGGGGCGCCCCCTTCACCAACACCACAGCAGCTAGGACCACACATGGACGATAGGAGCCCCACCTACGGCAGCAAGCTCGCCGCCTACTATGCAGACGAACTCTGCCGCTTCATCCGAGGACTACACGCCACCCACACCACCAGGGGATGGCGCATCACCGGCCGCCACAGCCGCCACACCTTCCTCACCACAGAGTGGCATGACGGGCCCGGCTGGCTCGTCATCCTCACCAGCAACGACGGAAAGTACGTCGCCTCCGTCCCCGATGACCCGGACAACCCGGTGCACCCCGTCTACGAGATGTGGGCGCGCATCGCATACGACAACCCCAACCAAGCACCAGCGAGACCATTATGGAAATGAAAGCCATCACCCAGAAGCTCACCGACATCACCGGCCGTGAGGCTATCGCCCAGTAAACGCCACACACGGACCAAGGAAGGACACGCCAAACCATGCGGCTACTAGACGACCTAGCCAAACTCGAAGCCCAATACCAAGAAGAACGGCACAAAGCCCTACAGGACATCAAGCGCCACATGGACAACGGCGGCATCGCCATCCTCAACTGGGATACCGCCGGAATCACCGTCCACTCGCAGAAAACAGGAGAAACCCTAGACGTCAACACGTTCCTCCCGTCACGCGCGGCAGGTGAGTTCTCAGGCCAATACGCCATGCGATGCTCCATGTGGATCGCCAACGCAACAATCGGACACCTATTCGACAACGGAGAACACATCCGAACCAACAACTACCTCGACGTGCCGCCCACCCTACGCGCCCGCATCCAAAAGCACGCCCGCACCAGACTCGTCGGCCTCTGGAACGACGACGTCCTCTACGCCCACCTACTGGGAGACGACACGGTCCGCCTCTACGGAAAAGGCGTCAACCTCAGCACGCTCCTACAGTTGGCCGCCTTCACGCCCCGCCCACACGTGCTACGGGGAGAAGACCCGCTCGAATACGTGCGCAACACCATAGACCCAACACGCGAACTCACGAAGGACCTCACATGAACTACCCGACAGGCATGCTCTCAGACGTCAACATCCAGCAGGAGATGCAGGCCGGGCACCTCATCGTCTCCCCGTCCTCTCTTGCTAGCATCCAGCCGGCAAGCATCGAGCTCCACTTGGACAACGATTTCATCGGCGTCCCCCGGCACCTCCACAGCGAACCCATTGACCCGTGGAACCCCGGCAACAGTGGAGAACGATTCGTCGTCCCCAACGGCAAGTACTATGAGCTCCAGCGCGGAGAATTCCTCCTCGCCTCAACCCTCGAAAAGGTCGGCCTACCCGCTGATATCGCGGCGCAGTTGACGGGGAAGTCCAGCCTCGCCCGCATGGGCCTCGCGATCCACGTGACCGCCGGATTTATCGACCCAGGCTTCAACGGGCACATCACCCTCGAGCTCGCCAACCTCGGCTCGAGGCCGATTCTGCTGCGCCCCACCATGCGCATCGGACAGCTCGCCCTCTGGTACACAGCCATGCCCGCCGCCACACCCTACGGGGCGCCCGGCCTTGGCTCCCACTACCAGGGGCAGGACACCGTCCAGGCCGGAAAGGCAGTATGACCATGCAAGCATCACTCACAGGACAAGAAGCCATACGCGACATATCCGCCCTCGCATGGCAAACCGTCACGCAATCCAAGCCCGACACGTGGGAAGCCACCTACAGCGGAGACGCGATAGTCCTCGACGAGAAATATGGGTGCCACACAATCAGCGCCTACCTCAACACCGACGGCAACATAAACATCTTCGCTACCCACGCCGCGCACAGGTGGGAATTCGGAGTCCCGCCCAACCGCGCCGTCGCACGAGCGGCCGCCCTCATACATCAAGTCACCGCACGGGAGGACGCCGATGCTGACGTTCAATGAGGCCCGGCACCGGTATGAGCTAGACGGGAAACGCATCCCGTCAGTGACCACCGTCCTCGGCGTGATCAACAAGCCCGGCCTGCCCTACTGGGCCGCGAAACTCGTCGCAGAAGAAGCCATCACCCACCACTCACATTGGGGGGCGCGCATAGACTCCGGCGAACACGCGGACAGCATCATCCGCGACCTCAAAAGCGCCCCCTGGAGGCAGCGAGACGACGCCGCAAACAGGGGCACACGCATTCACGCGGTCTTAGAGGCCGCCGCTACGGGTGACCCAACAGCCTGCCCCACCGACCTCATGGGGATGGCCACCGCCGCGATCGACCTCCTCGATCGCCTCGACCTCCAGCCCACCCACACAGAGGCCCGCCTCTACAGTCGAGAGCACTGGTACGCGGGCACGGCTGACCTCATCGCCACCATCGGCGGCGAGACGTGGCTACTGGACTGGAAATCCTCGCGCAGCCTGCACGACACGCACATCATGCAGCTAGAGGCCTACGCCCACGCAGAAACCATCCTCGACGAGGAGGGGGACGAAAGGCCCATGCCCACCATTGACAGGCTAGGCATAATCCACCTCACCGACAACGGCGCCACCCTCCACGACGCCGACACGCCAGGCGGCCCAGGGTGGGCAACATTCCTAGCCGCAAACACCATCCACCAGCTACAACCACACCTGAGAGGACTACTCAAATGACAGCCGAACACCTCGAGCCCGGCGACACGATCGCCTACAAAACCAGCCACGGATGGCGGGTCCGCACCGTCCGCGACGACGAAAACATCGCACAAGGCGCGGACGTCATCCTCCTCGAAGCAGGCGACACCCCCACCAGCGCGGCCGTGATAATCGAGCATGGCGAACTCCCCTATGACCCAGAGCTGCGCCGCCCCGGCATCACGATAGAAGACTGCCTCGCCGTCCAGATCGGAAACGACGACGGAACCCGCGGATACATGGTCGCCTCACCGGAGCCCCTCGCGCTTACCCCCCAGCAGGTCGCCGACATGGTGTGGCGAGAGGTGTCGGTCGTGGACACGAGCGCGATCCGCACCCTGCACGACTACGACGCCGATTTCCTACTCAACAACACATGGGGAGAATAATGACAGACATCACACCCTACGAAGAGCCCGCCACCACCACGCAGGCCACCGGGGCAAGCAGCGACCTCCAAGCATGGGCACAAGCCATGGGAGACGCCATGACCCTCGCCAAAGGCCTCGCAGGCACCGACTTCGTCCCCAACCACTTCCGGGGCAAGCCAGCCGACACGGCAGTAGCAATCATGAAAGGAGCCGCCCTAGGCCTCGACCCAGTAGCCGCCCTCGAAGCAATCTACGTCATCAGCGGCAAGCCCGCCCTCTACACCCGCAGCATGGTCGCCCTCACCCTCAGTGCAGGACACCAGATCTGGACAGAAGACGCCTCCAACAGCGCAGTCACCGTCTGCGGACGACGCCGCGGAAGCGACCACGTAGAACGCTCCACCTGGGACACGGCCAGGGCCAAGACCGCTGGCCTCGACAAGAACCAGCAGTACGCCCGCCACCCAGAAGCCATGCTCTACGCGCGCGCCGCCGGAGACATCTGCCGCCGCATCGCACCCGACGTCCTCGCAGGCCTCTCCTACAGCGTCGAAGAACTCCAAGAGGACGACACAACCACCATCATCCAGCGCAAACCCAAGACCAGCCAGGAGACAACAAATGAGTGACCTAGAAGCCAACGTCGTCAGCCCCAAAGCAGGCGAGATCCTCGCCGTCCGTATCACTGAAGACAACCTCAGAGAGCTCGCACGCCACTTCAGCCACACTCTCTACACAAGAACCGAAGGAAAAACAGCCATCTTCTGGTGCGGAATATACGGATACCCAGGTGAGACCATCGTCTTCTCCCCCCCCGGCAACATCATAGGAATCTACGACGACGAGGACATCGAGAAGCTCTTCAACCTTACCGGAGGAAAGAGGACCCTCCGCCGCCCATGGCCAACCGACGACCTCATCATCATCCACAAGGGCCAAGACGCGGAGCAAGGCCACATCCACCCCGGAACCATCGCTCTCCGAAACAACGCCGGCGAATACTACACGCGAAACTACGGCTTCCTCTTCCCACGCATAGACAGAATCGACAACTGGGCCCCCATCGATCCAATCCAGGTGGCATCATGAGAGTCACACCAAGACGCCTGCCCTTCACAGCAACCCAGATCACCGCAGACAACATAGTCGCGCTCGCCAAAAAACACGAGCGCGAACTCTACGTCACAGAATCCGCCACCTGTATCGACTGGGACGAAGACACCATCCTCGGCGTAGGCGACTACATCGTCACTGACGCCGACGACAAGCTGGTAGGCGCACACGACGGCACTGAGCTACTCCAGAACTACATCATCCAGGAGACACCATGACCGTAGACGACCTCATAGAAGCCCTCCAATGGGCCAAAACCCAGCCCGGCGTAACCGGAGACACCACCGTCACCTTCGGCCCTGAAGAATACGACGTCGAAACCGTCACCATCACCGCCTGGACGGAAGAAATCAGTCTAGTCAACATCAGCGCACAATAAGGAGCCAACCATGCCAGGCCTCCCAGTCAAACCCAAGCCACGCACCTACCTCGCATGGCGCATCACCCCAGACAACATGCAAGAAGCCGCCAACTTCATCGGCGGCAACATCATCAGCCAGAACGGAGACACAGCCCTCGAAGCATGGCCCGGAGACCCACTCCCCATCTTCGAAGGCGAATGGGTCGTCGCCAGCCCGGACGGCGTAGACGTCACCGCCTACAGCAACGACGAATTCCAGCGCACCTACACCACCGCATAAGGAGCAACCATGACCAACATCACCCTCCGCATTGACGGCACCGCAGGACGCGACGCCGAAATCAAATACACACAGGCGGGCAAGCCCGTCGCCTCCGTCACCGTCGCCCACACGCCCCGCCGCCTCAACGAGCAGACACAACAGTGGGAAGACGCAGGCGAAACCACCTGGGTGCGCCTCAACTTCTGGGACAAGCAGGCAGAAGCCGCCCTCCACATCAAGAAAGGCATGCGCATCGTCGCAGAGGGCACGCCGCGGGTAAGCGCCTACACGGGGCAGGGAGGAGAAGCCCGCGCCAGCCTCGACCTGCGCGTCAACTCCTGGGGCATCACACCCAAACCCCAGAACAACCAGCAGCCCCAGGCCCCCCAGCAGGCAACACAGGCCCCGCAGGCCACCACCGACCCCTGGGGCAACCCCACCACCGGGCCCGCCCCCTTCTAAGGAGAGAACCCATGGACAACACGACCGAAACCACCGTAGGCGAGCTCCCAGACCGGGCACTCGCCCTCATCCTCTACCACGGCTACCCAGTAGACCTCTGCACAGGCAGCGACGCACGCACCTACCACCCAGCCGACATGGCGGCACGCATCGTAGCCACCCTCCCCCCATGGCCCACAGACCAAGCCATCTGGATCGAGGAAGCCTACTCCAGCGGCCGCGCCTACCACAACGCGTACGCCTTCCGTGACGACCGCGACCGCTACTACATACCATCCCAGGACGGCCAGCCCTCCGCCTACCTCGACGAGGACTTCACAGGAGACCACATCATCTCCTGGAAACCCGCCACCATCACCCACTAACCACCACCGGCCCCCACGCCCAAAACACGGGCGTGGGGGCCCGAAAGGACCAAAACACATGAAACCCGGAACCTCCACCAGCCTCTTCTTCACCGGCCTCGCCCTCCTCGGAGCAGGCATCTGGCAGCTCGCCCACATCCCCGGCATCCTCATCCTCGCAGGACTCGCCACCCTCATCATCTCCATCGCAGGCAGCAAACCACAGTGAACAGCTACTACCTCGCCAACATAGACGGCGCCAGACTCAAACTCGAACTAGCCGAACGACAAGCAGCCCGCGCCCGCCAAGAACTCCGCCGCGCCACCATACGCGCCCTCAACAACGGACACCCAGTCAACGAAATCGCCCAACACGCCAAAGTAACACGCCAAACAATCTGGGAATGGAACAAACCACAATGGCCCTCATCCTCATAACAGACGCACCCACCCAGCCACTCCTAAACGGCCAACCCGCCTGGCTACACCAAGACGGCACCATCACCGGAATCACCGCAGCCGACGACATAATCACCACCCACTGCACAGAAACCGAATACACCGTCCTCCTCACCAGCGAGGCCATCGAAGCAGCCCACAACTACACGCGCCTCACAGAAGGCACAGAAAGCGACGACGAACTACCAGACACCACACTCACCCTCCTCGACCAACTCGCAGACCTCATCCTCGACCAGCTCCTAGGCGGCGAACCCGCCACCCGCAGGGACGAAAAAACCCGCGAAACCACCCAAGTCCAAGCAATCCGCGACTACCGCCAACACCTCCCAAACCAATGAAACTAGCCCGCACACTAGACGGCCCCCGCTGGGCGCTCCAATGCACACAGCCAGGATGCCACCACAGCATCACAAGCGGCCCCAAAGAAACCCGCCGGCAACTCACCACACGCGCCCTCAACCACGGATGGGCAGTCGCCGCATACACACTCTGCCCACTCCACAACAAAGGCGGCAAGAAATGACCAGAACCAGGCGCACAGCCAAACAAGCCGGCGCACGATTCGAACGCCTCATAGCCGACTACCTACGCGACACACTAGACGACGACAACATAGACCGCCGCCCCAAAACCGGGGCAAAAGACCGCGGCGACATCGCAGGCGTCCACGACCACAAAGGCCGCCGCATCGTCATCGAATGCAAAGACTACGGAGGGCAAATCCAGCCCGCACAATGGCTCACAGAAGCCCACAGAGAAGCCCGCCACGACAACGCCCACATCGCCATCGTCGCCGCCAAACGCCGAGGAACACAAGACCCAGGCTCACAATACGTCCTCATGACCCTCGAAGACCTCACCAACCTACTCAACTAGGAGACACACCATGAAACTCAACGACCAAATCAACCTACTCCCCCCCTCATGGGGGCACACCATCAAAGCCGACTCCGCTGTCGCCAAAAACATCTTCGGAGACAGCAACATGGGCAACAACGCTATCGAAGCCGCCCGCCGGGCCCTCAGCGAAGAACACGGCTTCGAAGTCAAAATCCCCACCAGACTCTTCCAGGTAGGCCTGACCAACGACGGAATCCGCGTCACCGTCGGAACCCCAAGCTACAGGGAGCCAGCACGCGAAGCACTCATTGTCAACGACCACCAGAAGCCCATCGGCACATGGCTCATCGAAGGCCGCGCCCAGCCCGTGGACGCCAGGTTCACCGCCCGCTGGATCGGCGCAGACCTCCTCACCGGCCTCGAAGTCTTCACCACCACAACCATCTGCTAGCAAAAAAGCTTCCCCCTCGACCAAACCATCAAAGTCGAGGGGGAAGCTTCAACACCATCACACGCACACCCCAGAGGGCGTATGACGCATCATATCACAGGCCGCGATCCTTCGGCAGACGAGACAGCTGACACTCCGACGTCCTCGACTCCATATCACGCAGACGAGAAAACAACTCACCATGCGTCAACTGGGACGACACAATCAGACCATCCAGCTTCTCACCGAACTTCACATCCGCATCACGACGACTCCGCGACTCAGCCGCCAACGCATCCAAAACCAGGTCAACCCGGTCCTGAATCGCCGTCACATCATCACGCAAATTCGTCCCATGGTGATTCGTTGTCTGTTCAGAAGCCGTCTCCGCCGCCTGACGGATAGCCGCAAGCTCAGCATCCTGAGACTCCCGCTCCTGCCTAGACCTCGACCGCCCAATCGCAACACCAGACGCGAGACCCGTCAACGCCACCACCAAAGCAGCAACCGCGTTAACCATCTCCGCATCCCACCACCACGGATGCACGACGACCGTCAGCCCTCCACGTCCCTAGCGGGAGCCTTGTACTCGCCACCAGTGTGCAGGAACGCCACCACGCCAGTCAGAAGACCAATCACAGCAGTCACCACGTCAGCCGCGTTCGCCAGCTGATCCGGGGTAACAATCCCGTACACAACACCAGCAGTCATCAGGGCAGACGCAATCCCATACAGGGCCTTACGCCGCTCCGGAGTCAGGAAACCACCCAGCGTAGTGCGATCCACAGTCGTAGCAAGATGCTTCTCAGCCATCACTTCACCTAACCTAGTCGTACGATTGACATGCCGCCCACCAGAACGGGCAGGCAGCGTCACTTCCCCTCCGCCGCGCGGAGAGCCTTCACCTCAGCGATAAGCGTATCGAGACGCTTGTTAGTCTCATCCTGCTTCGCCGCCACCCAGTTCATCCAGTCAACAAACGCACCAGCCGGGCGCACACCAACCTTGCCAGGCTGGAACACGGCCTCAATCCTCTCAACCGTGTTATGCGTCTCCTTCAGGTGGTTGTACAGTTCACCATCGAACTTAACCCCAGCCTTACCAGGGGTCACAGCGTCGGAGATATTACGGAGCAGGTCAATAGCCTCAGAGCTCATGAGCCAATCCTCACCATCCTGGCCGCCAGAGGGGCGACCATAGTCGTACCAAGATTTACAACGATCAGAGAACGGGACACCATAGGCGCCGTAAGCGCCATCTGACGACCCGGAATTGTAGCGAGACCCCACGCGCCGAAGATCCTCATACGAGTCCCCCTCAGCGTCGATCAGGCCCTTCAGGATGCGGCAGCCGACAACAGCCGACTCGTACGGCTCCCACCAACGCCGCTCGGGATCTTGCAGGAAATACCCCGGATAAGTGATCTGCAACGGGCCGACACCATTACTAGTCCACCCATCAGCAATCATCCGCAGGAAGTCACGGAACTTCGTCTCCGTAACCTCACCGCCACCACTGTAGGCGCCCCCAGCGTCATGGCCGAAGATGTTCGCCCCACGCTCACCGGTCTCCATCCACAGGCAAGCCAGAGCAGCCCACCACGGGCACCCAGTATCGTCCGCGGCACGCAGAACCTCACGCTGAATGAACGACAGCTCATAGGCAGGCCCCGAAGACGACGAGCCGCCCGAACCGGACGCGCCCACATACCGCAGACACGTCGTCCACCCAGCAGACGCCGTCAACGGATGATCCAGGTACCTTATACTGCGGGACTCGCCACCAGTATCATCAGCAGCAGAACCATCACCACCGTCACTACCATAGATACTGCCAGCCGCATCAATCCACAACTCCGAGAGTAGAGGGTTATCGGGCTCATACGTCGTCACCATAACGACATGGCCGTCCGCCATGATCACGTCACCGACACGGAAACCCCCATCCGGGACAGTCCCCGTCCACGAATCCCCAATATCCTGGAAGCCCCGCGCCTGCGCCTCCGCAGGCAGGCTCCCCGTCCACGTAGACCGCGGAAACAGGTCCACATCCACGCCCTCATGGTGGAACGCAATATTGTAGGCCCCAGACACGGCAGAGCTACAATCCGCCTCACCAGGCCCATGGAGCCACCCATCCCAGTCGGACGCGTCATAGGCAGACCACCGGTTCGGCTGACTATAGCCAACCCCCCCATAGTCGCCCGTCTCGCACCAGTACCGCATCTGCGCGGCCGCATACTCGGTGACACTCACGCGGAGTCACCCTCACCGCTAGCGCCCCCCTGGAGCGCAGCAAGCTTCTGGGCACATATCTCCAGGTTCGCGTAGGCAGTCACAAGCTCACGCTCAACCTCACCCATGCGCTTCTCGAACGCCGCAAGCATCCGCTGCAACGCGTCGATCTGCTTATC
>ERZ773076.145-NODE-145-length-39407-cov-17.077124_pt1 | contig 39407 bp, 38 predicted proteins | sample MGYA00580613_ERZ773076 | MGnify/ENA primary metagenome ERZ773076 (study PRJEB29015, sample SAMEA2738005) | human oral metagenome | biome: human oral; feature: human-associated habitat; material: dental | place: China | collected 2057 ...
TCGGACCGGAGCTGGCCGGGATCATGCGGATGACGGTGCGGGGCTGCAACCAGCGACTCGAGGAAGCCCTCGATGCGCTGCGCAGGGCCGTCGGTGAACCGGAACCAGTGAGCCTACCCGGGGTGATCGAGTCGCTGTCGCAGGAACTGACAGCCGCGTTACGTTCCGCCGCACGGCTGGTCCAGTCCCCAGGAACTGAGACTCTGGAGGCAGAACTGCGTTCCCTCAAGGGAGCGCGGGCCCCCGGGGTTCCGTTACTGCTGGCCGTACTTGTGGTGCTGTTGGTTCTGATGCTGGTGTTCTCCGTGACCTGGGTGCTCGGGCGTGCCCACCAGTCGACACCCGTTCCGACGCTGGTCGAGTCACCGCAGTCCGTTGCACCGCAGGCTCGGGTACTGCCGGCACAGGTGCAGGCGGTGCCGGTGTACTACATCGGTCGCCAGGACGGGAAACTGCACCGGGAATTCCGCAATCTGGCGGCCTCGGGGGACATGGTCTCGACGGTCGTGAATGCGATTCTGGCAGTGGCCCCTCTCGATCCTGACTACAGGTCCGCCTGGAATCCTGGGGGAGTCATCGGCGTCAGCCGCGAGGGATCGGTGGTGACCGTGAACCTGTCTGCTGATGCCTTCCCCGACGGCATCGACCAGGAACTGACGCAGCAGGCCATCGGTCAGGTCGTTCAAGCGGTCTACGAGGTCCTCGACGCCCCGGATCTGAAGGTTCGGTTCACGGCGAACGGAGAGGCGCCACCGGCTGCGTTCGCGGGCGAGCATCAGCTGCCGGGGGTGGCGTTGCTGGCGAAGTTGTGGATCGACACTCCCGGTAACGGGGTACGATTGGCTGCCGGGTCCGTCACTTTTTCCGGCGTAGTGCAACCGGAAGCGGGGCAGCCACGGGTGCTCGTCACCGATTCCAACGACACCCTGCTGGCCTCGCAGTACGCCCAGACCGAGGTGGCAACGGGGAGCGACGGCTGGCGTCACTGGTCGGTGTCGCTGACTCTGGGAGAGGGAAGCTACCTGGTGCGTGTGGAAACCAGCTGGACCGATGACATGGGGGTCGTGCAGACGTCGCTGGAGAGTCGCAGCATCACCGTCGAGTGAGCCTCAACGAGAAGCGACCCAACCAGCCACCTTGGACGTCCAACGGGTGGGCATCAAACGGGTGGCCTCCGCCAGGATTGTGTTGCCCACCCCGTCGACGACGTAGGGGCGGTGGCGACGCAACGCCCGGAACGCGCTGTTCACCACCTGCTCAACGCTGCGGCGCTGTCGCATCACCTGGTCGTTGCCGGCGGCGGCGAAGAAACCCGTTTCGGTGGGGCCGGGACACACGGCCAACACCCGCACGCCGCTGTCGTGCAGTTCCGACCACAACCCGATCGACAGGCGCAACACGTAGGCCTTCGTCGCAGCATAGGTGGAGAACCCGGGGATTGGTTGGAAGGCTCCGGTGCTCGCGATGTTGATGACCGCTCCACGCCCCCGCTGTTTCATGCCCGGCAGCGCGAGACGGGTCAGTTCGGTCAGGGCCACCACGTTCAGCTCCACCTCGGCGGCGATGCGCTCCGGTGGCAGGTCGGTGAAGTCACCGATCGACCCGAAACCCGCGTTGTTGATCAGGGTGTGGATCTCACGGGAGGCCAGGTCGGCGGCCAGCACGGCCCGGGCGCCGCGGTTGGTGAGGTCGCAGGGCCAGGTCTCCACCTGGACGTGCCGCGTCGCGCGTATCTCGGTCGCGATCGCATCCAGTTTGTCTGCGCTGCGGGCCACCAGGATCAGGTTTGCTCCTTGCCGCGCGAGTTCTCGCGCAAAACCGGCCCCGAGCCCACCCGAGGCCCCCGTCACAACTGCCCAACCTGTCATGGGGAAAGTGTAGGCGTTCAAGTATCGATCCTCAGGCGCAGGTACCCAGGTTGGGCAACTCTGGTGTCGCCTGGAAGGGGACGAGATCGCCAGGCTCGGCCCTCGGAGCTTCTCTCGAAGCGGGTTGAATAGACCTCATGAGCGTCGGCAAACCGGTCGTGTCGAAACCATGGTGTGGGTGTCTGGGGTCTTGAGGTCGGGTCTGGTTTCCGGGAGCGGAGTGGGTCCGACTCGGGGCGCTCGTTCCTCACGACTCGGCTCACCCGGCTTGGTGACAGGAGGATGCTCACCTACGGGTTCAATCAGTTTCGTGGCGGGCAGGGCCGGTGACGCATGACAAGATGGGTGCATGCAGCATTTCGACATTGCCGTGATCGGATCCGGTTCGGGCAACTCCATCATCGATGAGCGTTTCTCCCACCTGGACGTCGCCCTGATCGAGGACGACCCGGTCTTCGGTGGCACCTGTCTGAACCGGGGTTGCATTCCCACCAAGATGTTCGTGGTGGCCTCCGAGGGGGCCCGGATGCCCGGGCATGCCGCCCGGCTCGGGGTGGACCTGGAGTTCAAGGGTGCCGACTGGCCTGCCATCCGTGACCGCGTCTTCGGGCGCATCGATCCGATCTCACAGGCCGGACGCGAGTGGCGTCGCACAGGAGAAGGGGTGACCCTCTTCGAGGGGCACGCCAGCTTCGTCGACGCCCACACCCTCCTGGTCGGCGACGTGCAGATCAGCGCCGACCAGATCGTTATCGCCACGGGGTCGCGACCCCGACCGCTGCCGGTGGAGATCCCGGAGGAGCTGCGGTCGCGGTTCCACACCTCCGACGACGTGATGCGCATGGACGAGTTGCCTCGCCGGCTCGTCGTGCTCGGTGGCGGGTTCGTGGCCTGTGAGTTCGCCCAGATCTTCGCGGGATTCGGGTCGCAGGTGACCCAGATCAACCGCTCCGAGGTGCTGCTGCGCGGTGAGGACCGGGAGATCTCCGAGGAGTTCAAACAGGAACACGCTGCGCTGGTCAACCTGATCCTCAACCAGAGCATCGCCGAGGTCGCCACCGGTCCCGACGGGGAGGTGCTGGTCATCACCACCGACCGCAACGGCGTCGAATACGAGTATCTGGCCGACGCGGTGCTGGTGGCCACGGGTCGCATCCGCAACTCCGATTCCCTCAACCTGGCCGCCGCCGGGGTCAAGGTGGGATCGGGGGGACAGATCCGCGTCGACAAACACCAGCGCACCAGCCAGCCGCACATCTGGGCGCTCGGTGACGTGTCCTCGGATCGGCTGCTCAAGCACGTCGCAAACGCGGAGGCCCGCACCGTTGCCGCGAACCTCCTCATCGATGGAGGCGAACTGGCGGTCACCGATCACCGCTACGTTCCCCACGCCGTGTTCACCGAACCCCAGATCGCCGCCGTCGGCGCCACAGAGGAACAGCTCCAGGAATGGGGTGCTCCCTACGCGGGGTTCACGCAGCGCTATGCGGATGTCGCGTTCGGCTGGGCGCTGGAGGACGAGGGGCATTTCGTGAAACTGCTGGCCGACCCGCGCACCTGGCACCTCCTCGGCGCCCACATCATCGGTCCCCAGGCAGCCACCCTGATTCAACCGATGATCCAGGCCATGAGCTTCGGCCAGACGGTGCAGGAACTGGCTCGTGGCCAGTACTGGATCCATCCTGCGCTGACCGAGGTCCTGGAGAACGCTCTCCTTGGCCTGCTGAAGGTACCCCGGCCAAAGGAACTCAACGCCTGAAACCGCGCAATCAAGGCCAGCGAACCGTGAGCTGTGCCGGTATCACCCGAAGCGACCGGTGATGTAGTCCTCCGTTGCCTTCTTCTCCGGGTTGTGGAAGATGCGTTCCGTCGGGCCGATCTCCACCAGATGACCCGGTTCTCCCTGGGCTTTCAGGTTGAAGAAAGCCGTCTCGTCGGAGACCCGCGCCGCCTGTTGCATGTTGTGGGTGACGATGACGACGGTGTAGTGCTCCTTGAGTTCGTGGATGAGATCCTCCACCGCGAGGGTGGAAATCGGGTCGAGGGCCGAGCAGGGCTCGTCCATCAGCAGTACATCTGGCTGCACCGCGATGGCCCGGGCGATGCACAGTCGCTGCTGCTGCCCACCGGAGAGACCCACACCGGCCTTGCCGAGCCGGTCCTTGACTTCCTTCCACAGGTTCGCTCCCCGCAGCGCCTTCTCGACGGCCTCGTCGAGCACCGCGCGGTTTTTCTCCCCGTTGAGCCGCAACCCGGAGGCGACGTTCTCGTAGATCGACATCGACGGGAACGGGTTGGGGCGCTGGAACACCATCCCGACTACCCGCCGTACCGCCACCGGATCGACGCCGGGGCCGTACAGGTCGGTGCCGTCCAGCAGCACCTCACCGGTGCAGTGGGCACCGGGAATGACCTCATGCATCCGGTTGAGGGTGCGCAGCACCGTTGACTTGCCGCATCCCGACGGTCCGATGAAGGCCGTCACGCTGCGTGGTTCCACCACCAGGTTCACGTCCGAGACGGCGTGGAACCTGCCGTAGTAGATGTTGAGGTTTTTTACCTCGATGCGCTTCGACATGGATCCAGTATCCCTTCGGGTCGCGTTGCGGTCATGTGAGCCTGTTGCGGCTGGCGATGCGCCGAGCGATCAGGTTCAGCACCATCACGATCAGCACCAGGGTCAGGGCGGCCGCCCACACCCGGTCGGCGCCCGGCTGGCCCTCCGGCACGGAGATCCCCGAGTTGATCATGGTGGGCAGCGCCCCCATCGAGTTCCCGAACGGGTCGAGGAACAGGTTCTGGGTGTAGCCGATCAGAATCAGCAGCGGCGCCGTCTCGCCCATCACCCGGGCGATGCCCAGCACCACGCCGGTCAGGATGCCGCTGTAGGAGGTCGGTACCACGATCCGAAGGATCGTCTTCCACTTCGGCACCCCCAGCGCGTAGGAGGCCTCACGCAGAGAATCGGGAACCAGCTTCAGCATCTCCTCGGTGGATCTGAGCACCATCGGGAGCATCAGCAGTACCAGCGCCAGCACCGTCGCGAATGCCGAGGGACGTTGCCCGAAAGTGGTGATCAGCAGGGCGTAGATGAACAGGGCAGCGACGATCGATGGCACACCCGTGAGCACGTCGACCATGAACGAAACCACCCGTGCCGGCTTCGTGTCCCGCCCGTACTCAACGAGAAAAATCGCGCCCAGCATCCCGAGCGGCACCGCGATCACCGCGGTCAGCAACCCGAGCATCAGGGTGCCGTAGATGGCCTGGACGGCGCCGCCCCTGGCGTCGGTGGCCTGCGCCGACCCGAGCGGTGTCGTCCACCACTGCAACGACGGCGTGCGGGCGTCTCCCGACCCGGCATCGGTGATCATGACGATGTTGTAGGTCCGTCCGGGGTCGGGGGAGACGGGAGCTGTGGTCCGGGTGCGGTAGGTGTTCACCCTTTCACCGACTGCGACGTAACGCCCACCCGGTACGTAACGCCACTCGACGGCCTCGTCGGAGGGTGTGGTGTTTACGTCGCCCCCGCAGGCGTCGGCGGCGAGCCGCACTTTCTCGGAGCGGTCCATGCAGATCACGTGGTAGTCGGCGCCGACGCTGTACAGCAGCGGGGCGCCCTTGACCGCCACCGAGATCAGGATCCACAGCAGGGGGATCGTGGCCGCGGCCACGGAGAACCACACGAAGCCCGTCGCCAGGTTGTTCTTCACGGCCCGCCACCCGGTGGGGCGTTGCAGGTTCAAGGAGTTGGGGGACAGGGGAGCGGACATCAGGATTTCGCCTTTCCGCGTTCGGCGACGATGCGCGCCAAGGCGTTGACCGCGAACGTCAGGACGAACAGGACCAGGCCAGCGGAGATGTAGATCCCGGCCTTGTAGGCGGTGTCGAACTCGGCGGCGTTGCGAGCGATGATGGATGCGAAGGTCTCACCGCCGCCGAAGATCGAGACGTTGAAGGAACTGGCCGAGAGGATCAGCATCACAGCGATCGTCTCACCCAGCGCTCGGCCCAGCCCCAGCATGGCGGCCGCAGTAGCGCCGGAACGTCCGTAGGGTAGTACAGCCATGCGGATCGTTTCCCAGCGGGTTGCTCCGAGAGCCAGGGCTGCCTCGATCTGTTCCCTGGGGGTCTGGGAGAACACGTCGCGGGTGACGGCTGTGATGATTGGCAGGATCATCAAGGCCAGCACCAGAGATGCCGTGAACACAGTGCCAGGGGAGGTCACCTGCGTGCTGCCGAATAGCGGGAGCCAGCCCAGATGGGCCTGCAACCAGTGCGCGACGGGCTGCAGGGCCGGGCCGAGCACCTTGATGCCCCACAGCCCGAAGATCACTGACGGGACTGCCGCCAGCAGGTCGACGATGAACCCGATCCCCCGGGAGACACGTCCCCCCACGTACTGGGTCAGCAGCAGCGCGATCCCGATCGCCACCGGTACCACGATCAGCAGCGCGATCACCGACGACAGCACCGTGGTCCACAGCAGCGCCGCGATGCCGAAGTGCGGGGGACGCGAGGAGGAGTCGAAGGTGGTGGAGGTGAAGAAGTTCGCGGTGTTGTCCAGCAACGGCTGCCAGGCGTTGCCGAGCAGGAACGTCCCGATGATGAGCACCACCACGACGATGACCAGGCTGGAGGCCCGTGCGGAGCCGCCGAACAGCAGATCGCCGAGGTGAATGGTGCTGCGGCTCCGACTGGTCAGGACATCGGCGGCAGCGCCGGGAGTGGGTTTCCCGTTCCCGGGCGTGGTGTGTTCGTCGTTGCTCATCGGATCCCGGAGACGCTCCGACTCACCTTCTCTCGCAGCTCGTCGGGCAGGGGCGCGTAGCCGAGTTCCTCGAGGGAGGCCTGTGCGGTCTCGGATGCGAACAGTTCCAGGAAGTCGCGCAGCAGCTCAGGGTTGGAAGCGCCCGCGGAGCAGACGACCTCATAGGTGGCCATCACCAGTGGGTAGGCGCCATTCCCCGGGGCGTAATTGATGTTCAGGCGGATGCCGTCATCGTCGGTCTCCGCCTCGGCTGCGGTGACGGCCCGGCTGGCCGTTTCCCCTGACAGCACCACCCCGTCGATGCGAGCGACTTTCAGGTCGCGTTCCAGAGCGGCGCCCCATTCAAGGTAGGTGATGGAATTGCGGGTACTTGCGACGGCGTCCGCAACACCTGCGGTCTTCTCCTTGCCTTCGCCCCGAGCGGCGGGCCATTTTTTTGACGCGTCGTGCCCCCAGGCATCGCCGGTGGTCTTGGCCAGGTATTTCGTGAAGTTCTCGGTGGTTCCGGATTCGTCGGCCCGATGGAACACCGCGATCCAGGCGTCGGGAAGGGAAATCCCGGGATTGGCAGCCGCTATCGCGGGGTCGTTCCAGCGGGTGATGTCGCCGGTGAAGATTCGTGTGATCAATTCGGCGCTCAGGTTCAGATCTGTGACGCCCTCGACGTTGTGGGCGATGGCGATGGGGCCAAGGACCATCGGAAGATTCAGGGCGGTGTTTCCTCGGCAACGTTTCTCCGCCTTCTCGGTTTCGATCATCCCGTCGTGCTCCCTGTGACTCAGCGGGGAGTCGGAGCCGGCCAGATCGACGGTGCCGCCGAAGAACGCTTTGACCCCGGCGCCGGACCCGGAGGTGGTGTAGTCGATGACGGTGCCGGGGCAGACAGCGGTGTAGTCCTGGATCAGTTTTTCCATCGCGGTTCGTTGCGAACTCGCCCCCTCTCCCCGGAGTGCTCCGCCCGGGCACGTGGGCCGGTGGGAACCTGCGGTCCCCGTGGCGATGGGGTGAACGGCGACGCCTCCGCTCCAGCAGCCGGTCAGCAGCAGGATGCTGCAACCCAGCATTGCGGTCAGGCGCACCTTCAGGTCACGAAACCTCACGGTCAACGAAGCTAGACGTGCAAGATGACAGCACACCTACACCCGGGTTAACGCCCGGTGAACGCTGGATCGACGTGTCGTTCGACCCGGTCGTTCCCCTCGACGATGTCGGTCCCAGCGCATCGAGGAGCGGGGAAGACGCAGGTCTTGGCGATGCGGTTTCTCAGCCGAGAAGGTCGAGCTCCGGGTGTTCGGAGGTGAGCCAGACGCGGTAGGCATCGGCCCGCAACTCCAGGTCCGCGTCGGTCAGGTTGAGGGCTCCGGCGGTGAAGAAGGGGGCGACGAAACGGGTCCCGACCATGTTGCTCATGGCCTGGAAGGGACGCAGCAATTCGTGTAGCTCGTAGTGGTATTCGCCGCTGCGGTCGTAGCTGGAGGCCGGTGCCCCGAGAGAGGCGGAGATGGCGACTTCTTTGCCGTGGAGGGCTTTGCCGGTTGAACCGTAGGCCCAGCCGTAGGCGAGGACATCGTCCTGCCACTGCTTGAGCAGGGCCGGGGAGGAGTACCAGTACATGGGGAACTGCAGGACGATCCGGTCGGTGGCCTCGCAGACGGCCTGCTCGGCAGTGACGTCGACTTTGAAGTCCGGGTAGAGGGCGTACATGTCGCGGACCTCCATCGGGTTCTCTGCGGTTCCGGCACTGCGGGCTGCTTGCGCGAGGCGGGCATTGATCCGGGAGGCGGCCAGGTTGGGGTGGAAGAGCAGGACCGTGGTGTTCATGGGGTCTCCTTGGAGAAGAGCCGGCGGGAAACTGTGCGGCCAGCAGTCGCTGTCCCGAACCGGTGTCGGGGACAAGACGCCCCGATTCGCCTGGATGATACTGCAAGTGTAGTTCGCGGGGGAATGGAACCGGCTGATTCCTCGTGGGGCAGGTCACGCTCTGGGTAGCGCGGTCTGTGAGGCCTGCCGTCCGGACGGCAGGGTCCAGGAGTGTGGCGCCACGGGGCCAGAGACGAGGAGTACCGGCTTCTCCATGTCGGATAATTATCACATCTATATGACGAAACTCGCTGAAAAACCTGAAAATGTTGGCCATGGATTATGCTACTTGGCTAAGATAATTGGTGAGTAACGAAGGAGCGTGAGGAATGCATCGGAACCAAGAAGCCAGACCTCGGCGGTTCGTCCGGGCTGCGACCTGTCTGGTCCTCGGCCTTGCGACCGCCTTGTCCTTCGGCGGCACCGCGGTCGCGGATCAGGCGGGCCACGAGGAGAAGATCACGTCGAATGGGGAGCGGCCACCCGCACCGGTGAACGTGCCGAACTACGGCACCACCATCAAGGGTGGCACTCCGGTGGCGGTCGTCGTCAGTGGGGGGATAGGCGGCAAGCTCAACGTCGTCGATCTCGTCAACGGGACAACCATCGTCCAGAAGGACTTCGCCGGTGAGACGTACGATGTGCAGCCCTGGGGGTTCGCCACCCTCAGCGACAAATCGGTCCTGATTGCGGCCGGGCTGAGCGGCCTGTGGCGTTACGACCCCAAGGATGACAGCGTTGAGCACCTCATCGAGGGAGACAACAAGGCAATCAAAAATGCCAACTTCTTCTGGGACGTCGTCGTCGACGAGCACGACACCGCCTACATCGCCACCTTCGCCGGTGGCGGGAATGGCGGTGGCCATGTGCTGACTTGGAACAAGGACAGCGGACCGGGCTTCCTCAAGGGGGGCGACCCCGTCGATCCGGAGCAGCCGCAGGCCCGGAGTATCGCCTACGAGAACGGCAAGGTCTACGTGGCTGTCGGGGCGAGCGCCCCGAAGGTCTACCAGATCGACCCGAAAACCGGGGCGAAGAAAGCTCTGCCGTTGCCTGCCGAGGTGTGTCCCGAAGGGAAGCTGCCTCATCTCGAGGCCAGGGCGGGCAGACTGTATGTCGAATCCTGTGATGAGAAGCGGAACCTCGTTCACGATCTCGCGTCCGGCACGTCCAGCTGGTTGAACGAGGCCAGCGGCAAGGTCATCTCCCGCCCGGGGGAGGCCACGAAGGTCTACTACGCTCGCGACAAGCAGCTGGTGGAGTACGACCCCGACACCGCCACGCACACGTCGCTGCCCGCTGGAAACCAGCTGCTCACGCGGCTGAGCCCGAACAGCTGGGTCACCCACGACATGTTCGTCTCCTCGCAGATGCACAGGGGGAACCTGACCATCTACGACACCACCAAGCAGGGCGCGGATTCCGTCAAGAGGATCGATGGCAATGAGGCGCTCAAGGGGTCGGACCGCGCCATTCAGTCAATGGTGGCTGCGGACAATGGCAGGCTGTTCGCATCCTGGTACATGACGGCGGACCAGCTGCTCAGCGTCACCCCCGGTGAGAAGGCCGACGGCGCGACATTCAAGCTGGTGGACTCCCCGACCGGTCAGGGAGAAGGAATGGCGGTGAACGGTGACACGCTGGTCGTCGGGCTCTACCCGGGTGCCCTGGTCACGTCCCGCTCCACCACGAATGATGCCGAGTACAAGGCCGTTCCCGCATCGGTTAGCGGCCAGGATCGTCCCTACGCAATCACCCACACCACGGACAATGTGTTCGCCATTGGGACTGTTCCGGAGGACGGCAAGCTCGGCGGAGCGCTGGCTTTCTACGACGCGAACGCCCACAAGATTCAGAAGACCATCGCATTCGACAGCCTGAGCTACGCGGCGGGTGTCCCGCAGGATCGTCTGGCGCAGCAGTCGCCGATCTCCATGGCCTACCGCAACGGCAAGCTCTACATCGGCACCACCGCGCGCGGCGGACATAGCAACCGCGCGAAGGACAAACAGGGCAACGTGCAGGAGGCGCAGCTCGTCGAGTTCGACGTCGCCAGCAGCACGGTGACGCGCATCGTCAACCCCTTCGAGGGTGAGGGTCAGAACGCCATCACGGCGCTGACCTTCGGCGACGACGGGCAGCTCCACGGCATCACCGGGAACTATGTGTTTACGGTGGACCCCACATCCTTTGGGATCACAGGCAAGAAGAGCGTGATCGGTGGTGACAAGAAGGAAAAGGTGGCCGAGGCCGGAAAGGAGGTCAACCGCAGCTGGCTGGTCCAGCGCGGCGGACAACTGTTCGGGGTCCTGCAGGGCACTCTCTACGCGATCCAGACCAGCGACCTCACCTCACAGCCCATCGCCAGCGGCGGCGTTGGTGCCCTGACCCTCGGGAAGGACGGCTACCTGTACTACGCACGCGGGGCGGACATCTACCGCAACGACTACGCGAAGGCAGGGCGATGACCATCTGGCCGATCTTCCCGACCCGGACCACCCCGGCGCTGATCTCGTTGCCGAACTCCGTGGCCTCAACGCCGGGCACCCCGCCCGACACCACGGAGTAGCCGGGGAAACGACGTCCCGGGGAAGTAGGGGTGCCTCCTCGGGACGTCAGGAAAAGGGTTCCCGGAGGTCACGGCCTCCGGGAACCCTGCATGTCCGGACCGGGCCGGTGACCGGCAGGTCGTGGGCCACGGATGTGTCCCCGGGTGCGCAGTCTGCCTGCTCCCCAGAGCACATATGCGAGGAGCAGGAAACCGGCACTCAGTATTCCCACCCACGGCCACCAGTCGGGACGCGCCGGATTCAGAAAGGCGTACATGGGTTTGTCGTTCAGCGCGTCCCAGGCATAGATGAACAGGTATGGAACCAGCGACAGTGTCCAGGTCAGCGGAACCCACCAGGGCAGCAGGGACTGGTTCCTGCCCACGAGGGTCCAGTCGATCACGGACAAAACCGGCAGCGCCAGATGAGGGATGAAACTCGTTGGCGTGCTCAGGTTGCCGGAGATGATGAACCCGAAGACCAAGCCCGTCAGCAGAGATGCACACGTCGAGAGCCCACGCAGCCAGCCCAGATTCCCCTCCAGCTTCCGACGTGCCGGGAAAGTCAGGAAGAACAATGGCCTGAGTAGCCCGAACAACGCCACCAGGAACACGAGGATGGTGGAGATCGTCGTGAAGTACAGCACCTGATTCAGGATCTGTGGGAGCGTCCTCAACGGGGCGAACATCAGGATCAGCCCGGCGCCGGAGACCAGGGTGAGGATTAATCGCCAGATCAGGGTCAACGTCAACTCGGTGGTGCTGGCCGGAGGCAGGAGTCCGGCAGTTGCGTCAGGCGGCGCGGGGTCGGTGGATGGAGCGGCCTCTGGGATCATGTATGAATGATCCCAGAGGCCGCGCCAACGGGCCTGCGAGAAACTGATCGAGCCGGTTCGTGGAACCCCTCAGGCCATCAAGCGCAGGCGGTGCGCATCGACGATGTGGGCGAGAGGAAGACCACGCGCCCAGGCGTGGACCTCCTCTGCGACGATCCGTCCCTGCCGGAGCCTGCCCTCGTGAGTTCCTGCCGCGCGATGCGGGGTCACGACCACGTTCGGCAGGGTGCGCAACTCGCTGTCGGGGGGCAGGGGTTCCTCGTCGAAAACGTCGATCGCCGCGTCTAACCGGCCCGACCGCACCTCCGTGAGCAGTGCCTGTTCGTCCACCAGCCACGACCGTGCCGTGTTCACCAGGCCCGCTCCGTCCTGCATCAACGCCAGCTCGCGGGTTCCCAGCAGGTGCCGGGTCGTGGGCAGTGACGGGGCGTGCAGCGCCACGATCCGTGCCCGTTCGAGTCCCTCATCCAGGGGCACCAGCTCCGCCCCGAGCCGTGAGGCCTCCGCGGGATCCAGGGTCGGGTCAACGATCAGCGGACGGGCCTCCAGCGCGCGAAGCAGCGACAGGTAGGCCCGTCCCGTCCTGGACGCGCCCACCACGGTGATCACCGACCCGCTGAGCTCGTGCTGTGTGCCGAAGACGGTCGTGTCAGGCCAGATGGCCTCGTGCATCGCGTGGTCCATGCGATGAATCCGGTGCAGGAGGGTCAGGGTGAACGTCAGCGAGACTTCCGCGACGGCGGGTGCCATGGCCTGTCCTGCCTGTGTGATGCTGATGCCGCGGGCGAACACCTCATCGGTGATGAACGACCGGATGCTGGCCCCGGTGTGTGCCACGAGTCCGAGCGATGGCATCCGGTCCAGCAGCTCAGCCCCCAGCTGAGGCAATCCCCAGCTCGTGACGAGCACTCGCACCTCATCGAGGTTGGTCTCTGCGGGGAAGGAATCGACCCGGAGCGTGGCGGGGCCACCCAGGGCGCTGGCGGCGTCTTGGAGCAGGCCACGGGAGGTCTCGTCGAAGAACTCCCGGGACAGAGCCTCGGGTACGACCGCGAGCAGGACGGGGGGGTTCCGCATCTCAGAACCTTCCGTCCCGCACCGCCCATTTCGTGGGCTTCCCGGTCATCGGAAGCCCGTCGAGCATCCACCGGGCCTGCCACTGGATCAACCGGTCAGCGGTCACGTCGGGGCGACCGAACATCGTCATGCAGCGCGTGGAATCGCTCAACAGTGCCGTCGGCCCCGGGGAATCGGTGAAACGCGCATCCGTGCCGAACAACTCCGCGAACCGGTGCGCCACATCCCGCACCTCCAGCAGTTCCGGGCCGGTCAGGTTGATCGTGAACACCTCCGTGCTGGCGTGGGTGAGGCTGCGAAGCACCACTTCGTTCGCATAACCCTGCCAGACCACATTGACGTGGCCGATTGTGATCGGCACGGGTTCTCCCGCGACGATGAGGGTGGCGATATCGGCCAGCACTCCGTAGCGCAGGTCGATGGCGTAGTTGAGGCGGATCACGCTGAGCGGGGTTCCCCAGGTACGTGCCGCGAACCCGAACACCCGTTCCCGCCCCAAGCAGGACTGTGCGTATTCCCCGACGGGATCCGGCGGTGTCGCCTCGGTTGCCCCGCCGCTGCCGGGGGTGACGAAGGGGTAGACATTGCCGGTGGACAGCGTCACGATGCGGGAGGTGCGGTAGCGGCGGGCCACCCGGTCCGGCAGTGCGGCGTTGATCTCCCACGCCCATGACGGGTTGTTCCCGGCCCCGAATTTCGCACCCACCATGTGGATCACACCGGCTGCCTCGGGCAGGGAGGAGAGGTCGTCGTTCGCGACCAGGTCGAAGGGGATCACGTTTACCCCGGCCTCAGTTAGGTCGCGACGCAGGCTGTCCTCGGGGAATCGGGAGACCGCGTGGACGACGTCACCTGTACGTCCTGCGGCATCCAGTCCGGCCCGGGCCAGTTTCGCCAGGGAGGGGCCCATTTTGCCCCCGGCCCCCAGCACGACCAGGTCCCCCGACCAGCTCCGGAGGTCCGTGACGAGTTCCGGGCGCGGGCTGGCCAGGAGCCGCTCCAACATCGTCTCGTCCGTGACTTTGTTCGGTATGGCGTGTGTGGTCATTGCTCATCCTCTGATTCCGGTGCTTGTGCATCCCTCCTGGACATGACGTTGCGCCACGAGGTACGCCATGAAGAGTGGTAGCAGCGCCACCGTCGAGCCCGCGAGGGTGACGTTCAACGGTACGGTCTGCTGCTGGAGCGAGGCGACCCCGACCGTCAGGGTCCACATCTCGCTGCGTCTGCCCACGATCAGGGGCCACAGGAAGTCGTTCCAGTGCCACAGGAGGACGAAAAGCCCGAGGGTAGCCAGGATCGGTCTGCTGAGCGGCAGCACGATGCGCCAGAAGATCGTGAACTCACCCGCACCGTCGACGCGGGCCGCCTCGAACAACTCGTCGGGGAGCCCGTGGATGAACTGGCGCATCAGGAACACCGCCTGCGCGTTCGCCAGGGTCGGCACGATCATCCCCCAGTAGGTGTTGATTCCCTTCCACGTGCTGATGAGCATGAACGTGGGAATCACCGTGACCTGGAAGGGCACCATCACCATGGACAGGAAGGTCCAGAACATGACCTCCCGGCCGGGGAAACGTTTCTTGGCGAAGGCGTAGCCGGCCAGGGCCGAGACGAACAGTACGACCACCACCGATGTCACCGAGTAGATCACGGTGTTGAGAAGCCATCTGGGTAGATTCTGCCCGGAGAGCACCTGCCGGTAGGAGTCGAGGGAGACATCGCTGAAGGGCCACAGCGACCCGGGTAGTTCGACCGTGCCCGATTTCAGGCTCAGTACGATCATCGCGTAGAAGGGGAACAGGCAAGCAGAGGCCATGAGCGAGAGCCCGATCCATCGGATCGCGACGGCGAACCGGCAGGGGCGCAGGGCGTGACGGGAACGGGTGCGGATCATGACCGCCTTCCCAGGACGACACGCTGGATGAGTGCCACCGAGAGGGTCATGATGAACAGGACCACCCCGACCGCGGAGGCGTACCCGTGGTCCGAGTAGCGGAACCCCTGGTCGTAGAGGAACAGGCTCAGCGAGCGGCTGGAGTTCGCTGGACCGCCGCCGGTCATGACATAGATCACGTCGAAGACCTGGAAGGCGACGGTGGTCTCGAGCACTGCCAGGAAGAACAGGGCGGGCCTCAGGGTCGGAAGGAGGACGTGACGGAACCGTCCCCAGGCTCCGGCGCCGTCCATCAGGGCCGCCTCCTCCAGGTCCTGCGGGACGTCCTGCAGGGCAGCCACCAGGATCAGCATTCCGTACCCGAAACGCGACCAGACGCCAACCACGATGACGGCGGGAAGCACCAGGATCGTGCTGCCGAGCCACGAACCCCCGAGCCCGAGCGGGGCCATCAGCGTCGACCAGGGACCATCGGTGGAGAAGATCCACTTGAAAACCGATCCGAGCAGCACCAGCGACGTGATGAAGGGCAGGAAGAAGACCGAGCGGAAGAATCGTGCCCCACGGAACCCGCGCCGTAACCCCAGCGCCAGCACAGTTGACAAAGCGATGGAAACGGGAACCGAGAACAGTACGTAGGTCAGGGTCACCGACAGCGCCCGCCAGAACACCGGATCGGCGATCAGCCGGGCGAAGTTCTCACTCCCGGCCCAGGAGAATGAACCCTCCACGCCAAACCCGAAGAGGCTCAGCAGGATGCCTGCGGCTGCCGGGCCAAAACGAAACACGAGGAACAGTGCGAATGCGGGCAGCACGAACAACATACCGGTACGTGCACTCCGCCCGGCCAGTGGGTTCCTGGGCCGGCTCTGCCGCGGTAAGTGGGTGAGCACGATGCCCGCTCTCACCGGAGGAGTGGTTTCGCGGCCTCGGCGGCGTCCGCCAGGGCCTGCCGTGGCGATTTCTGTCCCAGCAGCGCAGCCTGGATCTCGGGGGAGAGCACCCCCATGACCTGACGGGCGGCGTGATTCTGCTCTCCGAATCGGACGGTGGGAAGGGTCTGCTCGACTCTGTTCTGGAGCGGGCTGCCGGCGTACAGTGGCGTGGCTCCTGCCGCGGGGGAGAAGTACCCCCCGGCTCGCAGGTAGTCGATGGAGTTCACGGGATCGGTCACGAATGCTGCGAATCTTCCCGCGGCCTCCTTGTTCCGGGAACCCTTGAGCAGCGACAGGGAGCCGACTGTGCCGTAGGCCACCGACTGTTCATCGGTGAGCGGTGGCAGGACCACGACGTTCTCCTCGCCCAGAACCGGAGTCAGATCGACGGTAGGGATTGACCACGTGCAGCCGGAACGCCCCGCAGCGAACTCGGTTTGTTCGGTGTTGAGGGCGGTTGTGAGGGAATCGGGCTCGAGGGCGTTGCCCCGTGCCAGTGTGGTGAGGAACTCGAGTGCCCGGACCCCTTGGGGGGAATTGAAGGCGATCTGTTCATCTGCGTCGAAGATGGATCCTCCAGCCTGCCACAGCAGGGGGTAGAACGACATGTTGAGAGTCTGGCCCGGATCAGCCGAGTAGGTGAGGGCGTACATGCCTTTCTCCGTGAACCGGGGCGCCATCTCGGTGATGTCCTCCCAGGTGCTCGGATATGTCATGACTCCGGCGGCCCGGAAGGCCGTGGCGCTGCACACCAAGGGGTTGGAGCTGATCAGCAATGGAGCGCCCAACAGCCTGTCTCCTGCGGTGACGGCCTGCGCGACGTTGGGGAGCAACGTGTTCCTGCGGTCCTGCCCGAGGTAGGTGTTCATCGGCTCGATCGAGGCCTCGTAGCTGGAGAGCTGATCCGGCACGAGATAGACCAGATCGGGAGCAGTGTCCGATGTGATTGCGGTCTGGAGGGCCTCGTCACGCTTCGCCCAGGGGAAGATCTCGACATCGATCTTGACCTCTGGGTTGGTCTCGTTGAACCTGGAGACCAGGTTCGCCCATAGGTCCTTGTGGCGAGCGTCGTCGCTGATGGTCGGATATGCCCACACCGTGACCGTCTGCTCATCGGATTCCGTGGTACCGTCGGCGCATCCGCTCAGGATGATCAGCGCCGCCAGGCCCAGTGCCGCTACCCGTAAGAGCTTTCTCATGACCCGACGCTCCTTCGGTTGATCCCGGTTTCGTTGAAGGATTCCGCGGACAGGGGGAGGATGTGGCCGCGGAATCCAGAATTATCATAACTGGGTGTGAAAACTCACGGAAGAGCCACGCCGTAAAAAAATAAATTATATTACAAGGGTATGATAATCTCTCCGATGAGGTGGGATTGTCCGTGGGTGCACGGGCGCGATATGGGGTGGAAGGAGCAGCCATGCAGTCCTCGACTGCGATCAAGGCCGCCGCGTGGCTGCGCGACACGGGTCCCGCTGGAATCACGGCCCTGGCCCGCGACCTGAAGTTGTCGCGTACATCCGTCGAGAATGCTCTCGCTGTTCTACAGCGTCACGATCTGATCATTGAGGTGCCGGGACGCTCCCACGGAGCTGGTCGTCCAGCCCGGCACTACGCGTTTCACGCTGCCGGTGGGCTGGTCGCCGGCGTCGACATCGGCGTCCACAGTCTGCGTGTCGTGGTGGCCGACCTAGCCGGCACCACCCTGGTCGCCTCCACCACCGACGGAGTGGACCCAACCCTCGACCCCGCAACACAGCTCGACACGGTCATCGGACAACTCGGTGAGGCGATATCCGGGTTGGATCCCGGGCGCCTACGGGCGATCGGGATTTCCCTGCCCGGCATCATCGACAGGTTCGGCAATGTGGTCGCCTCCGTGATCTTTCCGGCCTGGGCGGGGGTCGACATGGTGGGAGAGCTGCGAGCACGGTTCGGTTGCCCCGTCATCATGGACAACGGGGTCCGGCTGGCCACCGTCGCCGAACACCACATGGGCTCCGGTCGACGTTTCGACGATGTCTTGTACCTGTCCGTGGGAACCCGGATCGCCGCGGGAATGATCCTGGGAGGCCATCCACGACGGGGGGCGCACAATGTGGCCGGGGACATCGGACGGGTCGCGTTCCGCGGGCTCAATGAACGCACCGGGCAGATTCGATGGCGCGACGGTCGCACCGCCAAGGAGGTGTTCGCGCTCGCCCGCCAACAGGATGCGCACGCCCGGAAGGAGCTGCGCGAGTTCATCAACGAGTTGGCTCGGGGAGTCGCGACGGTGGTGATGGCCATCGACCCCGCGATCGTGATCATCGGCGGTGGCATGTCCCTGGCCGACGAGGAACTGCTCGAACCACTCCGGGAAGCGATGGCCCGCCACATCGGTCTGCCCCTCGGATTGCCCGTCATCGCATCCCGTTTGGGGGATGAGGCGGCGGTGCACGGAGCTCTCGTCTTCGCCTTCGATCAGTGCGCCGAACACATCTACCGGGTCGGCGCCCTGCCGCCCCCCACGATCACCCCGATGGCTGGAAAAACCGCTCGGTGAGATCATGACTCGGTTGCACCGAGCCCCGGTGCCGACTCGAAGGAGAGCACCCATGCCGTCCCTGATACCGCTTCCTGCCGCTGTCGAATGGGAAGGAGCGGAGCACACGCTGACCGAGCGCAGCACGATCGGTTGCCGTGCCGGGGCGGGACCGGAGGAGATCGGAGCCGCATGGGCAGTGCGGCTGGTGTTGTCCACGACCACGGGGCTGCCGCTGCCTGTCGCCGAGAAGCCGGACATTCTCGTCGGGATCGACACCGGTCTACCCGCCGAGGGTTACCGACTCGAGGCGCGTCCTGACGGCGTGACCATTGCCGCGGCCGACCGCCGGGGCGCCCTGTGGGCGGCCCAGACCCTGCTGCAACTCGGAGGCGACGACGTCTACACCGCACCGCTGGGAGGTCCGGTGAAGGTGGCGACCGCGCGGATCGAGGATGCGCCCCGGTTCGCGTGGCGTGGCGCGATGATCGACTCGGCCCGGCACTTCCTGCAGGTGGCGGAAATCCTCGACTTCATCGACTGGATGGCCCGCCACAAACTCAACATCCTTCACTGGCACCTCACCGACGACCAGGGCTGGCGGGTCGCCTCGGAGCACTACCCGCTGCTTGCGGAGAAAGCCAGCTGGCGTCCCCACACCGTGAACCCGACGTGGGGTGGTGACGGCACCCCGCACGGCGGCTGCTACACCATCTCCCAGATTGCCGCTGTCGCCGAGTACGCCCGGCAACGCGGCATCGGGATCGTCCCCGAGATCGACCTACCCGGGCACGCCACAGCCCTGTTCTCTGCCTATCCCGGGATCGCCACCGACCCTGCGGCGGTCACTGGAGTGGCGTGCCACCCGGATGTCTTCGACAACGTCCTCAACTTCTCACCCGAGGCCCTCGATTTCGCGCACGGGATCTGGTCCGAGGTACTGGAAGCCACCGGAGCACGCCACGCCCACATCGGCGGTGACGAGGTTCCGACTGCGCAGTGGGAGGCCTCCGAGGAAGTGAAGCGACGGGCCGCGGGGTTCGGCGTCGACGACGTCACCTCGCTCCAGCGCTGGTTCACGCTGCACATGCGCGACTGGCTGTTGCAGCGCGGGGTCACCCCCATCGGATGGGACGAGGTGATCGGCGACGGGCCCGTCGCAGGCATGGTGTGCCAGGCGTGGCGGGGTGCGGAGCACGGCGTCAAGGCCGCCGAGCAGGGCATGGACGTGATCATGAGCCCCAACACTCACACCTACTTCGACTATTACCAGTCCGATCTGCCGGGTGAACCCTACGCGCAGCCCGCCACCACTACCCTGGAACAGGTGTACGGGTTCGACCCGGTCGAGGGCATGCCGCCCGGGGCGGCGGAGCGTGTGCTGGGAACGCAATTCCAGCTCTGGTCGGAGTTCCTGCCCAGCTACCGGGCCGTGCAGTACGCGGCCTGGCCGCGCGGCTGTGCGCTGGCGGAGGTGGCGTGGTCGCAACCGGAGGGACGGGATTTCGCCGATTTCACCTCCCGGCTTTCGGGACACCTCAAGCGTTTCGACGCGGCGGGTCTGGGGCACCGTCCCCTGACCGGCCCGCACCCCTGGCAGGAGGGCGGTACTGGGTGGCGCTGCCGCCCACCCGAGGAAAAGGATCGTTGACCGGCGCATCGCAGGCTGGTCCTGCCGGTGTGCTTGCCCGGAAGGGCTGCGGGGCGGGCCCGCGGTCGTGAGCACGGACCCGCCATCGACGTCTCACGGTGCGAGGTGTAGCACCACCGGCCAGTTGTTGTCCCCGCCCGAGGCTGAGTAGTTCCAGAAGTTGGTGTCCAGCCACTGGCCATCGTGCAGGTGCTGGGCCCGTGACTCGGTGAAGGCCGCGGGCCAGGTGAAGCCCCAGCCGGAACCGTTGCGGTGAGCCGCGAACTTCCAGCGACTGCTGCCCTCCGGACGCAGCTCCAGGTCGTAGGTGTTCCCGGCATGCAGTGTGACGTCCTGGGAGGTGGGAGCGTCGTACCAGATGAAGTTGGTCACGTTGATGGCCTCCTGCTTTCCGTTGACGGTTCGGTGGCCCATCAGATGTGGTGAGAACCTCGCTTCGTCCTGGATCATCCCGGAGGCCAGTTCCTGAGACCCCTCCAGGAGACGCCACCGCAGGCTGCCCGCGACGGTGGCGACGGCTGCCACGGACACACCCGTGACGCGTTTGTCGGCGGAGGGGGTGAAACGCTCCCGGATCGGCTTGGCGGCATCGGCCTCATAGGTGCGTCCGGGGTCGACGCTGCCGCTTTCCATGTCGGAGGAACCCTGCGATGCGCCGTCGGTGGTGGTGAGCTGCATGATCGGAGCGATCAGTTTGTCCCCCGACCCGGTCGCGGTGAGGTCGAGCCAGGTACGGTCCGCCCCGGAACCCGGTGCCCTGCGCCCGAGCAGCGTCCCCCAGTCGGTGTCGTTCAACCACCTGGCGGGGCGGCCGATGGGGCGCGGGACGAGCACGTTGTTGACGCTGATGAAGTTCGTCGACGGTTGTGGATCGACGTTCTCCAGCACCACGTGGTAGAGCTCGCCCGGCACCAGGGGACGTGGGTTCTGTTCGAAGGTGATGTCGTCTAGGAGGGACCGTGGCGAGCGTGGGTTCAGGCCCGGGGTGAAGTGGGTTTGGGCCAGTGGGGATCCATTCAGGACGGGCAGGTGCTTGTCGGAACCGTCGTCGGGAAGCACCGTGATGCGGATCCTCCCGCCCGTGCCCGCCGAGTATCCGGAGCCGGTTGGCCAGTACAGACGGATCTTCTGCAGCGGTCCTGAGACAACGGCCCGGAACCGGAGGGACGCGATTTTGTCCATCCCGCCCTCGATCCCGACGGGAACGTTGTACAGGGTTGACATGGTGAACACACCGGGGCCGTAAAGTCGGGAGAACTCCGCCGAATCCAGGCGAAACCCTCCTTCGGGGGGCAGAACCAGACGGGAGGACTCCCCGGTGGTGGTCGGGTCCGCGGTGTCGGCGTGGGCGAATGCGCTGGAAAGACCCAACGACGCCGCCACCGACAGACCTGCCACGCCGAGCGAACGGCGCGAGATGTGGGGTTGAGTCGGGAAGAAGCTGTTCATCGCAGTTCTCGTTTCCCTCGTTGCCTGGTCAACAACTCTATGGTCCTTGGCCGTGTGGTTCTGTCATCCGAATGGCCAATTCGGGGACGTGTTTTACGCCGTCGGCTTGAAGGTTTCCATGGTGACCAGACCGTCGGGCCCGAAGTGCAGAGCACGTACCTCCGAGACCACCATCGGTTTGTCCTTGACGGCCAGGCCCGCGTACATCTCCGGAAGCACCGGGCGGTGGCCGCACACCGCCGTCGGGCGATCAAGATTCTTCAGCAGCTCTGCCATGAGTTTGCGCACTGCTTTTGGGTTCTTCGCCGCGGATTCCTCGGTGAGCTGGTCGTAGGTCTCGATGCTGATCTTCTGGGTTTTCGCGTAGGGCTTGAGCGTTTCTTTGCAGCGTGCCGATGCGGAACTGACAAGACGTTCGATCCCGAAGGCCGCCAGCACGTCGACGAGGCGGTTTGCCTGATCCCGACCCCGGCCCGAGAGACGGCGTTTCCGGTCGTCGCCGGACCAGTGCTTGCGTTGCATCGCCTTGGCGTGCCGGACGATCAACAGCGCATTCGTCGGAGGGGTCGCGACGGCCGCCTCGATCACGGCGCGTTCATCCGGGTGGGTGGCCTTCTCCAGAGCCGCATCGATGGGAAACCACTTCACCGCCGACACCTCGTGGTCGGGTCGGCGGGGACGCTGCGAGAGCACTGAAGAACGCCAGTAGTGAACCGCCTTGGGGTGTTTGCCGACCTTGTAACGCAGGCTCGGCAACCGCAGCCCCAACCGGGCCGTGACGCCTGTTTCCTCCTGGATCTCGCGGATGGCGGTCTCCGGCAGCAGCTCGTCGGCCTCGCCCTTGCCCTTCGGCAGTGACCAGTCGTCGTAGCGTTCCCGGTGGATCAGCAACACCTGGAGACCGTTGGTGTGCTCGCGCAGCACCACACCCCCCGCAGAGACGATCTTCGGTTTCTTGCTCATCGACGTCGCCTCTCGCGGGTGAGCCGGATCAGCTCCTCCTGCAGGTCGGTCAGCGGCTGGCCGTCGGGACCGGTGGTGTGGACCGACCAGGTGCGGTCCTGCAGCTCCCAGTGTGCGGTTCGGTCGTCGAAGGCGCGATCGAAGAGGTCCCTGATGCGGGCGATGTGCACCGGATTCGACAACCCGACGACGGCCTCGACGCGCCGGTCCAGGTTGCGGTGCATCAGATCTGCGGAACCGATCCCGACGTTCGGCTGCCCGCCCGCCTCGAACCAGTAGATGCGGGAGTGTTCCAGGAACCGTCCCAGGATGGAACGCACCCGGATGTTCTCGCTCAGCCCTTCCACGCCGGGCCGGATGGTGCAGATACCCCGCACCCACACGTCCACTTTCACCCCCGCCCGGGAAGCGCGGTAGAGGGCGTCGATGACGGCCTCGTCAACAATGGAGTTCACCTTGATGCGGATTCCCGATGGCAGACCCGCGGTGTGGTTGGCGATTTCGGTCTCGATGCGTTCCAGCAGGCCGCTGCGGATGCCGTGTGGGGCGACGAGCAGTCGGCGGTACTCGGTCTGGTGGGTGATTCCGGACAGGTGGTTGAACAGGCGCGCCACGTCGTCGGTGATGACAGGATTGGCGGTCAGCAATCCCATGTCCTCGTAACTGCGGGCGGTCTTGGGATGGTAATTGCCGGTGCCCACGTGGGCGTAGCGGCGCAGCCCTCCGGATTCCTCGCGCACCACCAGGGACAGCTTGCAGTGGGTTTTCAACCCGACCATGCCGTAGACGACGTGCACCCCCGCCTGCTCCAGCTGCCTGGCCCAGGAGATGTTGTTCTGCTCGTCGAAACGAGCCTTGATTTCCACCACTGCGAGCACCTGTTTTCCCGCCTGGGCGGCCTCAATGAGGGCGTCAACGATGGGGGAGTCGCCGGAGGTGCGGTACAAGGTCTGTTTGATGGCCAGTACCGCAGGATCGGCGGCGGCCTGCTCGATGAACCGCTGTACGCTGGTGGCGAACGAGTCGTAGGGATGCTGCACCAGCACGTCGCGGCGCTTCAACGCCTTGAACATGTCGGCGGGCGAGGCCGACTCCACCTCCGCCAGGTCCGGGTGGGTGATCGGAAGGAAACCCGGGTATTTGAGGTCCTCGCGACGTGAGTTCTCCAGGGCGAACAGGCCCGTCAGGTCGAGAGGAGTGGGCAGGTGGAAGACCTCGCCGGGGGCGACGTCCAGTTCGCTGATGATGGTGACCAGCATCGTCTCATCGATGTCCTCTTCCACCTCCAGGCGCACGGGGGGACGGCCCACCTTGCGTCGTAGCAGCTCCTTCTCCAACGCGTAGAGAAGATTCTCGGCGTCGTCCTCCTCCACTTCGATGTCCTCGTTGCGGGTGACGCGGAAGGTGGCGTGGTCCAGCACCTCCATGCCCGCGAACAGCTGCCCGAGGTGCCGGGAGATGATCTCCTCCAGGGGCAGGAAGCGCCCCTCCGCGAGTTTCACGAATCGTGACAGGTTGGTGGGCACCTTCACGCGGGCGAACTGACTGGCGCCCGTTGCGGGATTGCGCAGCAGCACCGCCAGGTTCACCGACAGCCCGGAGATGTAGGGGAATGGGTGTGATGGGTCCACCGCGAGGGGGGTCAGCACCGGGAAGATGCGTTCCCCGAACAAGGTGCGCATCCGATCTTTTTCCGCAGCGGTCAGTTCGTCCCATGTGAGGATCTCGATGCCTTCGGCGTGCAGCTGGGGTCGGATCTCCTGCTGGAACAAGCGGGACTGTTCGGCGACGAGCTCGGCGGTGCGTTGCAGGATCGATGCGTGCAACTGTCCTGGCCGGGCGCCGGTGATGGTGGTCACCGCCACCCCGGCCTGGATGCGGCGTTTCAGCCCCGCGACCCGCACCATGAAGAACTCGTCGAGGTTACTGGAGAAGATCGCCAGGAATTTCACGCGCTCCAGAAGCGGGATGCGCTGTGCATCGCGGGCAAGGTCCAGAACCCGGTTGTTGAAGTCCAGCCAGGCCAGCTCCCGGTCCAGGTAGCGGTGTTTCGGGAGTTTCTCGTTCCTGTGTCCGCTCACGGCGCACCTCCCTGGCGATAGGCGGTGTCGATGGTCAGTGTGCGGAAACCAGCTGTGGTGTACAGCGAGATCACCTTTTCTTCGGAAGCTTCGACGTACAGTTCGACGTTTTCACAGCCGACGGAGTGCAGGTGGGCCAATCCTGCCGTCAACAGGGCATGGCCCAGCCCCACACCCCCGTGGTTGGGGTGGACGGCCAGGACGTAGACTTCTCCCAGGGCTGCGTCGTGAAGTTTCGTCCAGTGGAAACCTGTTACCTCGTCGTCGTGGTGGGCCACCAGCAGCCCGCCCGCATCGAACCACGGTTGCCGGGCCAGCGCCTGGAAGTCGTCGACAGTGAGTCTTCCCTGTTCCGGGTGGCGGGTGAAGGCCGCCCGGTTGACCGCCACCACCCCGTCGGTGTCCGCCGCTTCGAAGGGGAGGATGCGGTAGCCGGGAGGCGCGGGGACCGCGGCAATTCCTGCGAGAGGCCGCCCCATTCGTAACAGCTCGCGTATCGGCTGGAGCCCTAGTTTCGCCGCGATGGCGCGGGCCGCTGGCAAGGTGTGGAATGCCCAGATCGAGTGTTCGGGACGTGCCTTGATGGCTTCGGCCACCAGGGATGTGCCGAGTCCCTTGCCCCTGGCCCCGGGCGAGACGGCGACCAGGATGGTGTTGTCGTGGTCGTCGAGGATCGCGAAACCATCCTGGTGCGTCAGCACCTCGCCTTGCCGGGCGTGATCTAGGACCAGGCGAGCGGAGTCGTTGAGGGGGCTGAAACCATCACGGGCCTCGCAGGCAGCAGCCAATACACGGGGGTCTAGTTCAGGCATCGTGATTCTCCCAACGTGCCGCGAACCGGTAACCGACGTTGCGCACGGTTCCGATGAAGTGGTCGAACTGGCCGAGCTTTGCGCGCAGCCTGCGGATATGGACGTCGACGGTACGGGTGCCGCCGAAGTAGTCGTACCCCCATACCTTGCTGAGCAGTACCTCGCGGGTCAGCACCTTTCCCTGGTGCTGCACCAGGTAGCGGAGCAGCTCGAACTCGGTGTAGGTGAGATCGAGGGGATCGCCTGAGATGGTGGCATGGTAGGCGTCCTCGTCTATGCGGATAGGCCCCGCCACCAGCACGTGTGGTTGCTCACCTGCGTGTAGTAGCAACCGCAACCGGACATCGACCTCCGCCGCCTCGCAGCCGTCGAGCACGAAGTCGGAGAAGCCCCAGTCGTGGCTCAGGAGTCCCAGGGCTGCTGTCGTGACTAGGAGCAATACGGGCATGTCGGGGTGGGTTTGCCGGACAATGGTGGTGGCAGTGCGCGCCCAGGCGAGGTCGCCGCGTGCATCGATGACGACAACATCGGCGACGTCCATGCTGCGCAGGGCCTCCTCCGCGCTCGCGGCGGTGCTGAGGTTGTGATTCAGCAGCGATAGGAAGTCGGGCGCCGGACCGGTGGGGGAGACCAGTAGGATTGAACTCACCATCACCTCCCAGTCTCTGCGAATCCCTATCGTATCTGTACGTGCAGCGAGACAAGCTCCGTGTATGGGGATTTGCAGGAAGAAGGGGTGTGGTCGAGGCCGTGTGAAGCGGGCCGGAAGTCTCGAAAGAATCGGCGCGCATCTCGCCGGGGCATTTTCCCGTTCACTAGGATGGCGATTAATCTGAGAAGGGAGATCGCAATGTCGCAACAGGGCCTGGAGGCTGCTCGTAGGAAGATGACGGAAGCCCGGGTGGTTCCCTCTGCGATCGAGGTGTTCTCCCACTACTACCAGCTCCTGGAATCCGGGGAAACCGGATTGATCCGGGAGGAAAGCATCGACCCTCTGCTCGATCCGCCGATGCTCGATGACGTCGAGGTCAGCGATAACGAGGCCCGCGAAGCGATAGGCGCAACCGTCATGATCAAGCTCAACGGTGGGCTTGGCACGTCAATGGGGCTGGACCGGGCCAAAAACTTGCTCGAGGTGCGTGATGGTCTGAATTTCTTGGACCTCATCGTGCAACAGGTACGGGCGGCTCGACGGGATTGGGACGCTCCGCTGCCGCTGTTGTTCATGAACTCCTTCCGCACCGAGACCGACACCCTCGCCCATCTAGAGCGCTACCCCGACCTTCCCGTCGATAACCTACCGCTCAGCTTCCTGCAAAGTCAGGAACCGAAGCTGCGAGCCGATGACCTGACCCCGGTGGAGTGGCCCGAGGATCCGTCCCTGGAGTGGTGCCCGCCAGGCCATGGCGATCTCTACACCGCCTTGTGGGGCCATAACCTGTTGCAGCGGTTGATCGAGAAGGGCTTCCGCTATGCCTGTATCTCGAATGGAGACAACCTCGGGGCAGCGCCGAACGCTCGTCTGGCAGGTTGGTTCGCTGCTTCGGGTGCCCCCTACGCAGCCGAGCTGTGCCGCCGCACCATCAACGACCGCAAGGGCGGACACCTGGCCATCCGCAAACGTGACGGGCAGCTCATCCTTCGTGATACCGCCCAGACCGCACCCGAGGAGATGGATTATTTCACTGACGAGCACAGGCATCCGTTCTTCCACACCAACAACCTGTGGTTCGATCTGCAACGCCTGTTCGACACCATTCGCGAGCGCGACGCGGTTCTCGGTCTGCCGATGATCCGCAACGAGAAGACGGTGGATCCTGCCGATCCCGGCTCACCCAAGGTCATCCAGGTGGAGACGGCGATGGGGGCTGCGATCGAGGTTTTCCCGGGGGCCACCGCCATCTGCGTTGGACGCGACCGGTTCCAGCCCGTCAAGACAACAAACGAGCTGTTGTTGCTGCGCTCCGACGTCTACGATCTCGACGAGAACGGCCATCTCGTGGCGCGCTCCGCCACACCCGAGGTGAACCTGGACTCCCGGTACTACAAGACCATCCAGGACTTCGATGCCCGTATTCCGCAGCCCCCGTCGCTGCGTGGAGCCGAGAGCCTTCGGATCAAGGGGGACTGGACCTTCGAACCGGACGTGAAGGTCGTGGGCTCCGTTGACTTGGCCGACGAGGGAAGGCCACAGGTGATCCCCGGCGGTACCGTCCTGGGTGCCTGACCTTGGTTGACGAGGCGGTGGAGCTCGCCCGGGCACTCACGGGTGAGGCTCTGCCGGTCACTGGTGACGCAGTTGGTCTGGTCGCAGAGCTGGCCCGGCTCGGCTGGGACGCCGAGCGGTTGACCGCACTGCGGGCGGAACGGATGCGGCGGCGCCTGCCCTGGCCTTTCCCGATCAGCCTGGATGCTCGTGAAGAACTGGGCTTCGCGCGCTTCGATGCGCTGCTTGCCCAGGTGAGAAAAGAATTGGGCCTGGCCGGGACGAGGTCCCGGGCACAGGCCCCGGTGCGTCCGCTCAACGCCGACGAACGCCGGCTGCTGGCGGATCGGCCGCCCCACTGGGGGTAATCGCTCGCCGAAGCTCTCGCCCAGCGGAGCGGCACGTCGTTGGGATCAGCCGCGGCTGCGGAGCAGATCGCGGATTTCGGCGAGCAACTCCTCGGAGCTGGGGCCCGCCTCCTCTTCCTTCTCCGGGAAGAAACGCTTGCGCAGCACGTTGTATGGCTTCACCACGCAGAAGTAGACGACCGCCGACGTAATCAGGAAGGTGATCGTCGCATTGATGAACAGACCGATGTTGACCTCGAAGATGGTCACGTGAGAGAAGTCCGGTTGGCCACCGAGCTTGCCGATGAAACCCATGAGTACGGAGGTGAACTCTTTGACCACCGCGGAGAACACGGTACCGATAATGACTGCGACGGCAAGCTCGACGAGATTGCCTCGCATGATGAATTCTTTGAAGCCCTTCATCTGCTTTCCTTCTGTGCTCCAGCTTCGTGAAGGCCGGAGAGCGGCCCGGAACCTGGGGATTCAGGTCCGGGTGGTCCTCGCGTCGAAGACCGGCATCACTCTATGCAGACAGTGCCGGATGAAGCCAGCTTTTTGACCAACAAACGCAGGGTGGGGGTAAATTCTGGCCAATCGGATGACGCCGTTGGTGTCGAAAGCGACTTCTTCGGCGTGTATCAAATGCTGACCGGAGATCTGTGGATGGGGTTGTTTCATGATGGAGCAGGATGAATCGTGGGCCTCGAACAAGCGGAGATCCGGTCCGGAGAGATCCTTGCATGCTGCCCGGCGATGTGAAGAACCCTATGACGTGTTTCCGAGGATCACCGTCAGCTTTCCCTGCTGTCCCAGAGCGGAAACCTCGGGGCCGATCTCCGAGGGGACGTCGACCAGGACGAGGGGCTTCGCATCGCCGCCCGGGTTCAGTACCGTCCCGCTGGACCTGGTTGGTGCGGCCGAGATCCGGGCGTCAGCGGTGACCACCTGACCTGAATCGGCCAGCACCAGCGTGATCGGGGTGCCGGGGGTCATGAGCGACCGCAGTGAGTTGTCGCGGATCAGGACCGGCACCAGCGACCGCCCCGCGGCTAGCGCTGGCGAGGCCGCCAACATTCCGGGTTGCAGTACGGTGCCGGCCTCCAGGCCAAACCCCAGGGTCTGGCCGATGAGCTCCCCGGGATCAGGAAACCGTTGCCCGGGAAGCATCTCGGAAGGCAGGTGCGCGATCCTCAGGTCATCACTCCTCAGCTCCGTCCCCGCCGCGACGGAACGGGTCAGGACAACCGCCGGTACCCGATCCTGGTCGTTCGGGGACAGGTGCGTCGCCAATGCGAAGGCACCGAGTCCTGCCAACAGGGCTGCGATGGCGCGTCGATGCCAGCTCAGGAAGCGCCCCAGGCGCCGAATGAAACTCTCCACATCCCCTTTGTGGGAGCACATGACCCGCACGGATCACTTCTCCACAGGTGGACGAGCGAGAGTTTCCGTCGAGGAGATGGTCGAACCGGCCCATTCGCCGATGCGCACAGGTCGGCTCGACCAGCCTGGGGTTCTCGTTCGTGGATCCTTTCAGGAAGCAGTCGTGGTGGTTTCCGTGGCCTTGGCAGGTGCCGGGGTCGATTCCTTCTTGGTTTCCGGGGTCGAGGCCGGTTTGGCCGCGGAACTCGACGTGCGGGAATCCGTCGCGTAGAACCCGGAACCCTTGAACACCACGCCGACGGCGCTGTAGACCTTCCGCAGGTCACCACTGCACGCCGGGCAGGTGGTCAGCGCAGGGTCGGAGAACTTCTGGACGGCCTCGAGTTCTTTGCTGCAGGCCGTGCAACGGTACTGATAGGTGGGCATTCACGCTCCCGCTTTGGTGGACAAACGCGAATCAGGATACGCTCCCCGCCCCGAGACGAGTGAATCCGTTCTCCGTGACCACTGCGTCGACAGGGATGTCATGCGGCTCGCTGGGGAGTTTTTGCAGTACCTCGTCGGCGTTCGCCAGGGCCCAGATGGGTGTTCCGGACCGACGGTGGCGAAGTGCACGGTCATACCAGCCGCCCCCCATGCCCAGACGAGTGCCGTCGCGGGAGACCGCCAGGCACGGCACCACGATCACATCGGCCTGCGCGAGGGAATCGATTCCCAAGGCGGAACCGGATGGCTCGGGGATACCCGCCCAGCCGGAACGAAGCTCGTCGGTGGCCCAGGCCCAGTCCGGTTCCCTGGACAGTTTCGGGAGCAGCACCTGCCAGCCTCGGCTTCGCAATTCCTTGATGGTGCTCAAGGTGCCGGGTTCATGCCGACGTGATGCATAGATGGCGATCACCCCGGGGGGCGGGAGTGCCTTCAGGAGAGCCGCAAGGCGGGCCTCGTCGAAGTTCTGCCAGCTGGCGTCGTCCAGTGCCTTGCGGCGCGCGGTGATGGTCTCGCGCAGCGCGCCCTTCTCATGTGTGAATTCCATTGGCCTATCGTAGAAACATGGCGCTTTTCGGTCGCAGGAAGCATGTGGAAGAGGAATCTCAGAATGTTGAGGAGCTCCCCGTCCCGACCCTTCCACCGCCACCCGAGCCGGATCTCAACGGGCTGCGCCGTGTTCAGGACCATGTCGAGTACCTGCTGGAACTCGTCGAACCCCTCAAGCCGTTCGGCATGTCGGTGCTGGAGGCATGGAACCAGGTGATCTGTGAGGACATCGACTCCATGATCAACGTTCCACCGAACTCCACGAGCAAGGTTGCGGGCTATGCCGTGCGTGCCACGGATCTGTGGCAGAACGACCAGGTGGTGGAATCGCTTCAGCTGGCCACCGGCACGGAACATCTCGGGATTGGCCAGGCCGTGCCGGTCGATGTCGGAGAGGTGGTTCCTCACGGAACCACTGCGGTTCTGCCCTACTCCTACGCGACTGTCGCCGGGGATCGCATCGAGATCATCCAGGAGGTGGCGGAGGGCGAATACCTGCGCGCTGCAGGTGAACATCTCGCGGTGGGGGACCGGCTCCTCTCCGAGGGGGAGGCGCTCACCGACCGCAGCGTGGGGATGCTGGCCGCCGCGGGCATCGACAAGGTGCTGGTGAGGCCCAGACCGCGCGTGGTGGTCGTCAGCTCCGGGGCGGATCTGGTGGAACCGGGGGAGAGCGTCGGCTACGGCGAGTCCACGGATGCCAACTCGTTCCTGATCTCCGCCGCCGCCCGGGCTGCCGGTGCGACAGTGTTCCGTGTCGCCGTGCACTCCAACGACAAGCAGGAACTGAAACAGGCCATCACCGACCAGCTGATTCGTGCCGACCTGGTCATCTCCACCACCGGGGGGCGTCGCGAGGAGTACGAAGCGGTGGCCGAGGCCATGTCCGAACTGGGCCTGGTGGATGCAGTCGAGGTGGCGATGTCGCCGGGACGCACCCAGACCTTCGGGTTGATCGGTGAGGAACGCGTCCCGATGGTGATGTTGCCCGGGAACCCTGTGTCGGCTTATGTGTCCTTCCAGGTGTTCGTGTGGCCGCTGCTGCGGCGTCTCATGGGTGCCGAGGTGCGCCGCAAGTCCGTGCGCGCCATCGCCAGGACGACCATGCGCTCAATTTGGGGGCAACGGCACCTGCTGCGCGCTGAGGTGATCGACGACGGGCGGCTCCGCACCGCCACCCGGATCAGCGACCCTTTTGCCATGGCGGAACTGGGTCGCGCAAATGCATTGATCGTTTTGGATGAGGACACCGAGCTGGTACGACCCGGGGAGGCCGTACAATGCTGGCTGCTAGACAAATCCTGAGTTTTTTTCAGGATTCTTGGCGCGTCGGCGGCGCGCCATCGGCGCGAATCACATCGGTGTTGTTTAACGTGTGATCGTGCTCGCGGGAATTGTCATCAGTGTGTTGGTCTTGGCCGTCCTGGCCTTCGGCCTGCCCTGGTTGTCGGTTCATAAAGACGACGTTGATGTCCTCGACGGAGACCCCGTCGAGCGTTTCTCCGGCTCCATGCGGATCCTGCGCGGGAACGTCAACGAGTACGACGACGAGGAGGACTCGCCAGTCGAGGTCTCCACGCCGCTGACCCGCAGGGCGGAGCTCACCGAGCTACGCCTGATGGCGCGGGAGGCCGCTATGCGGCGGCGGCGTGTGGTCACGGCGCTCGGGGTGATGACCCTCCTATGCCTCGTGCTCTGCCTGTTCGACATCGTGCCCGGCTGGTCGGTGGCGATCCCCATCGTCGCCCTGGGTGCGTTCCTGATTTCCGCGCGGGTCGGGGTCAAGAAGATGCACCGCCGCTTCGACGAGCGCGCGGCAAAGGTCAAAGCCGGCTACGTCGACGGCGAGTCGACGTCCATGATGAAGGCCATCGAGGAGGAGGAAACCTCCCACGAGTTCTCCGTCGACCTGACCGCGCCGGAGAAGTCGGGTCCGCTGTGGGAGCCGATCCCCGTGATCACGCCCACCTACGTCTCCAAGCCTCTCGTGCCCCGGAGCGTGCGCACCATCGATCTGTCCGCACCGGTCGACAACACCATCATCATCCCCACCGCCGACACCCCTGCTGATCGTCCAGTGGCTCCGCGGCGCGCTGCCCCCGCCGACTGGGAACCCCCCGAGGAGCTCGTCCAGAGGCCCAGGGCCGTCGGCGAGTGACGGGTTGGCACTGGGCCTGACAGCGGTGCTAACATCATCCGGTACCTGGGGCTATGGCGCAGTTGGTAGCGCGTCTCGTTCGCAATGAGAAGGTCAGGGGTTCGAATCCCCTTAGCTCCACACTCACCAAAAGCCCCTAACAAGGCATTATGCCGCACTGGGGGCTTTTTCATGCCCAGCGACAGGGTGAAAGTGCGGTCAAGTGGTGGATAGTGAGGCCGTACTGGGTACGGCTCTGACAGATGCGGTGAAGCCGGGCAGCTGGCGGGATTTCTTATGCTGCGCGCAATTCCCGTTTGCTCCATGTGAGCTCTGTGCCGGCCAGGCGGAGTGCCTCAAGGAGATGACTGGTCGCGGCCTCAAGGTCCTCATCGCTGACCGGGGCGAGCGCATCAAGAATGAAGAAGGCTGTCTGGGTTCCATTGCTGAGCCCAGTGCGGCGGCACTGACGCCAGTTCCACAACCGGCAGGTCACCCCCAGATCATCACGCCACACAACCTCGCCAGATGCTGGATGCTCGGTGACGGGCTCTCCGTTCGCTGAAGTCTCGAAGTCCTCATGTCCCGTCGCACGCACTAGGCGGGCAGGGCCTTCGTAGGAGTGGAAGTCCTCCCCGCCCAGTGGGATTTGATGGATGACCGAGATGGCGTTGTAGATGTCGGTGAGGGCGTTGACCCTGGGCATCCCCTTGTCCGCACGCCGCATGAGTGCCTCCAGACTGTTGCGGGTCCGCTGCGGTTTCGCCCCAAAAGCGCGGTAGGCGTCACGCCATGCTGAGATATGAGCTAGCTCGGTGACAGGAGAAGCGGCGAGCAGAGAACGGGCATGGGTTTGCGCAGCCATGACGAGCTCGCTCACCGCCTCTTTATTTTCTTCCGCAGCCAGTGGCGCCAGGCCGTCGACGACGAGCAACATAGCCCGGTAGTCGGGACGCAGCTTGAAGACCTCCGAGTCAGCAGAGCATCCTGTCAGGAACTCTTCTAGATGCTTTACTTCCGTCATTGTGATGCTCCATTTCTTGCGTTGTCTCCGCATAGGGGTCAAAGACTGTGAGGGAACCGCGCTGGTTCTCGTGGGTGATTCGTGTAGGTGTGTGCTGTTGTTTTGAGAATTCAGTGTGTGCCGGATTCAATCGTGGCAGGGCCCTCAAGATCTTGGGACAGCTCCGAATTCGCATGCTGTGCGTCTATTTTGGCAGCGATCCCCACAGCTGACGAGCAGGGATCAAGTGCATCACTCAGGCACAGCCGAGTGACCATGCTCGGCATGCCCAGGCCGGTTACGTGCTATAGGAGCCCGGCAATGCCGCTTCGATCGCAGCTTCTGCGGTCGGGTGGGTGAAGGCGAAACCCGATCCGAGGAGTACCGCGGGCTCGACGTGAGTGTCAGCGAGCAGTAGGGAGTCGGCGGCGTCACGGCCCAGGAACAGGCGCAGCGCCGCCTCAGCGCCCGCCAGCGCCAGCATCCACACAGGCGACTCGCGGGGTGGGCACTGATACCACACAGGTTCGCTGTCTTGACTCAAGATGGAGGCGTAGCCGTTTGACGCGAAGGGGAGAACCGTGCAGCTCATCAAGGGAGTGATCGCCCGCGACAAAGGAGCGGAGGCCGAGCTTGCCGACATCAACCTGCCCGATCCGGGACGCGATGAGGTCGTCGTTAAGGTCCTGGCCTGCGGGGTGTGCCATACCGACCTGCACTACCGGGACGGCCATGTCGGTGACGAATTCCCCTACCTGCTGGGGCACGAGGCAGCCGGCATTGTGGAGAGCGTGGGTGATGGCGTCACCAGCGTTATGCCCGGCGACTTCGTCATCCTGAACTGGCGGGCTGTGTGCGGGCAGTGCCGGGCCTGTCGTCGTGGGAAACCCTGGTACTGCTTCGCCACCCACAACGCCACCCAGAAGATGACGCTCCAGGACGGCGCCGAGCTGACCCCGGCCCTCGGGATTGGGGCCTTCGCCGAGAAGACCCTCGTGCACGCGGGACAGTGCACCAAAGTCGATCCCGCTGCGCGGCCAGCGGCGGTGGCTCTGCTCGGCTGCGGGATCATGGCTGGTATCGGCGCCGCGATCAACACTGGCGAGGTCAGCCGCGGAGAGGCCGTCGCGGTGATTGGATGCGGGGGAGTCGGCGCAGCTGCGATCGCCGGGGCCCGCCTGGCCGGGGCCGCCAAGATCATTGCCGTCGACGTGGATGACCGCAAGCTGGATCTCGCCGCGCGACTGGGCGCAACCGAGCGCATCAACTCGCGGCGTGAGGATCCCATCGAGCAGATGCGCAGGCTCACTGACGGTTTCGGCCCCGATGTCGTCATCGACGCGGTCGGCAGGCCCGAGACCTGGCTGCAGGCCTTCCATGGCCGTGACCTCGCGGGGCGCGTGGTCCTGGTTGGGGTGCCGGATCCGGAGGCGAGGCTGGAGGTGCCCCTGGCGGATGTGTTCAGCCGTGGTGGGTCGCTGAAGTCCTCGTGGTATGGCGATTGCCTTCCCGACCGCGACTTCCCGATGCTGGTCGATCTGTACCAGGACGGTCGTCTTCCACTCGATGCCTTCGTCAGCGAGGAGATCGGTCTTGAGGACGTCGAGGCCGCATTCGACGCGATGGGACGCGGCGAGGTGCTGCGCTCGGTGGTCATTCTGGGAGCTTCCGGCGAACCCGACGAGCCTGAGGAGATCGCGGCATGAGCGTGCGGATTGACCATGGCGTGACCGCCGGCACCTTCTCGCTGGATGGCGAGACCTTCGACGTCGACAACAACGTATGGGTGATCGGCGACGATGACCAGTGCATCGTCCTCGACGCCCCGCACGACGTCAAGGCGATCCGCGAGGTCATCGGCGGTCGCCGGGTCCTGGCGATCGTCTGCACCCACGCCCACGACGACCACGTGAGGGTCGCGCGGGAGCTGGCCGACGCCGTGGATACGATCGTATTGCTGCATCCGGACGACCTGGTGTTGTGGCATCAGGTGCACAGTCTTCCGCCCGGTGGGGAGCTGAGGGACGGGCAGCGGTTGCCGGTGGGGGACGTGGAGCTGACGGTGCTGCACACGCCCGGGCATTCCCCCGGGTCGTGCTGCCTCTACTCTGAGCAGCTCGGGGTGGTGTTCACCGGCGACACCCTGTTCCACGGCGGTCCTGGCGCGACCGGCCGCAGCTTCTCCGACCGCGACACCATCCTGGCGTCGATCCGGAACCGGCTGCTCACGCTGCCTCCTGGCACCGTGGTGAAACCGGGACATGGGCAGGACACCACTATCGGTGAGGAGAGGCGTGTCCTGGCCTCCGCCTGAGCTTTGTGCCGGGATTGCATCTGAACGCCGTGGCGGACCGCGACCGACAGGAGGCCGATGGTAGTCTTGAGCCCGATGGGCGGGGTTGGTCGTATTGCTCTGTCCTTAGGTTATGAGCACCGGGTGCTCTCACACGAGAAGATCAGGATTTGGCCCACTCGGCTTCATTGGGCCTTCTTTTCCACACACGCAGGATGCTAGTAGGGAGATCATGCGTTCTCAGTCAGCGATTTTTGTCGATGCCGGTTATCTCATGGCGGCCGCAGCGACCCGTGTCACCGGGTCGTCGTTACGGCGCGGCATCAAAGTCGACTACGCGGGCCTGGTCTCTGAGCTGATCGCGCTGGTCGAGGAGCGTGCTGGGCTGCCGGTGCTGCGGGTCTACTGGTATGACGCCGGCAAGAACGGCGCGGCAGAACCGGAGCATGAGAAGGTCGCCGTGCTGCCGAAGGTGAAGCTGCGGCTGGGGCACGTCGGTGTCGTGGGCGAGCAGAAGGGCGTCGACCTGCGGATCGGCCTGGACATGGTCGGGCACTCCCGCAATCATGCGGTCGACGTGATCTACCTGCTGTCCGGTGACGGTGACCTGACGGAAGCGGTCGAGGAGGCCCAGGCTCAAGGGGTCCAGGTCTTCGTCCTGGCCGTTCCCACAGAGTCCGGGGAGCCGCACGGCGTCAGTGGCTATCTCACCAAGGCCGCCGATGGCGTCGAGGTCCTAGAGGGCAGCATCCTGGAGACCACGGTGACCAAGGCCGCCGCCCAGCCACGACTACTGGCTGATGGGCTGGCGGCCCGGGCCGCACGCCCGCCGAGCCCCCTCGACCTCGCGCGGCGCGCAGCGCCGATGCAAGAGACAGCATCGATCACCGCCTACAGCGGAGGCGGCGGGGTCCAGCCCTACATAGCGCCCACGTACCAGCATGACTCAGCCGAGGTTGAGCAGGCCATCATCGACGTCGTCGGGAAGGCATACCGTGCCTGGTCGGCGACCGCCACATCCGAGCAGCGGAAGGAACTCCGGGAAGGGCGTCCCACCATCCCCCGGGAACTCGACCGGGCCCTACTGGTCGACCTGTCCGACGCCCTCGGCGACTACTACCTGAGCGACGAGATCCGGGTGAAACTCCGCGCCCAACTGTGGGTGGCAGTCGATGGTGAAGACCGGAGGATTATTCAGTAGATCCGGAAGGAGGGAGGCTTGTTCATGAGGCTTGTTGATGCGCGCTGAAGAACATTAAGGGGATGGCTTGTTCTTTTGAGATAATTGGGCGTGAAAACAAAAACTCTGGAGTGTCCGGTGTTTTGTGGGCAGTGATGGATGACTTGAGTCTATTCGGGTATGTGAGGAAGAAGTCTGTGTCGTGTTGGCTTCGAGATTTCGGTAAAGAGTTTAAAGAATAAATCGTCGCGGAGGTTTTTGAGGGGTTTCGCCCGATCACAGATGGTGTCGAACATCTTACAATCTGGGGTCGGCGAACCGTGTGGGCCAGCTCGGTGAGTATGTGGCGGAAACAGCATCCCAACCTGGGTGTGGTGGATGCGTTGTTGGATCAGGTGGCGGAAAATTCAGGCGCTTGCAGGCTGAGGCTGTGCGAGGTGAAGATGGAAGGGGCCGAGCTCTAAAGGGGTGAAGGTGGCGGCCTTCCTGTGTCCTGGGAACCCTGCGGGATGGAAGCGAAGAATGTGTTTATATTCGCCGCGAGGAAAGCAACTATCCTGTTTGCTGCATGTGCCGTTGGGCTAGAGCGTCTCGTTCTGGCTACTATAGATGACGGAGTCGAGGCTTATCCGAGACGCAAGCAGCGCCGGGAAGAACTCACTATTTTGATCACAGGTCTTCTTCCACGAATCTGAGCAAACCAACCCATAGAGGGTGGCGACGTATCCACGCAGCCCCTGGCTGAGCGGGGCGTCCACGCGAGCCTAGACCTGAGTTTCGCACTTTTAATGCCCAAGTGACTGGAGCAGTTCCGTTGCTTGGCTGGGGACTGGGGGTTCGGCTTTGAGTTGTTGGTTGTCGATGCGGATGGTGACGTGCTGTAGTGGGCGTAGCGTTCGGATGATCTTCTTCAAACTGGCCCTGGAGCGTTCTTGGAGGTCGTGGGCGATTGCGAGGGCGGCGAAAACGATGGTGAGGTGGGCTTCGATCGCGTCGCGGGTGCGATGGAAGATCGGCCGGGCCGCGAGGTCGTTCTTGGACATCCGAAACGACTGCTCCACGTGCCAGAGGTCGTGGTAGCTGTTGATCGCCTTCGCTGCCGGCATCACACCAGTGGGGATGTTGGAGACGTAGCCCTTGAGACCGACAAGTTCACGGGCCCGCTGCAAGGAGGCGTGGTCGAGGGTGGCGTGTTGGCCGCTGGTGGTCACGAAGCGGGCCTTCTTCGCCGGCTTGCGGCCGTCGATGATGTCGATGGCGCGGTTGGCCTGCGCGGTCAACGTCTGCCCGTCCCGCACGGCGCGTTTCCTCGAGTACTGCCAGATAGCCCGTCAGGGTTGCTGTGCTGGTCGGGGTCCCAGACTGGCTCGCGTCTCGACTTCACCCGTTGGGGGTCCGGGGCGCCGCGGCGACAGGTGATGGTGTCGATAATCTGCCCATCGGCGAAGGCGGTGCCACGCCAATGGAAGTGGTTGGCCAGGTCGTGCGAAGTGCGGGTGACCCGGGAACCGATGAAGAACCGCAACCCCGCTTGATCGATGGCTTCCAGGTTGCTGGCGGAGAGCATCCCGGCATCCGCAACCACGACCATGTCCGCGACCTTGTGACGCTCCTGGAAGGGCTCGGACGACAGGGATGATGGTGTGGGTTTCGGGTTTGTTTCCCTCGAAACAGGCGATCTCCAACAGATGCCCAAGACGATCCACCAGCATCCCGACCACGATCTGAGGGTCAACCCGCCGCTCCTTGCTGAAGCCGACTTTGCGGAGGCCGTCTTCCTTCTCCGCTTCGAAATACAGTGTGGTCACGTCATAGAGCAGCAGCGAGACGTCCCGGCCGGGCTGGTTCCAGACGTGTGCGACACTCGCCGCTGCGAGCTGTTCTCGGTACTCCTTCGCAGCACAGCGCTGCAGCGACTTGTAGTAGGTGTTGTGATGGCTTGGCGTGATACCGAGTTCCTCGATCACCTGGAGACTATCCAGCTTCGAGGTCGGCTCCACCAACCTGGCCAGCACGAGCTGGAAGAACGTCTCATCCTCGATCCGGCCGAACCCGAGCCGATCCCAAACGGAGCAGATCACCTCCACCAGCAACCGCGAGGATTTCCCCTCCACGACCACCCCAGTGCTGCGGAGCCGGCCCCCGGAATCGTCGTCGAAGTCCAGTGCCGGCTGGTTCGCCGCGAGCTTGTCCCGCCCGACCTGCAGCAACGCCGCCAGCTCCGCTTCTGTATGGGCGGAACCCAGATGCTCCAAGATCCTGCGCTGCCCATGCCTCTTCTCCACGACCTGGACAGCCGTCGCCCCAGAGGTAGTCTTCACTTTCCGCAGGAACGGACTCATGAACACCGATTCTACCGATGCTACTAGTGCCCCAAACGACCCCACCAAAACATCCGGACAAGCACTAATACCTGCCCAACGACCCATAACTACCCAAGGTATGAAGCTCAGGCTAGATCTGGTGCGGACGGCTCATGCACCAGGCCGGCCTGGTGGCCTGTCAGCCCCGGAAACGAGCCCGCACCACCATCCCAGCCCAAGATCTGGGC